>Ga0153980_1000024_pt1 | contig 205037 bp, 201 predicted proteins | sample TSGA064MetaG_FD_104722 | JGI IMG/M metagenome (GOLD analysis project Ga0153980, IMG submission 104722) | Attine ant fungus gardens microbial communities from Georgia, USA - TSGA064 MetaG | ecosystem: Host-associated > Fungi > Mycelium > Unclassified | place: USA: Georgia, Magnolia Springs... | reverse complement strand
GCATTGGCGACCTTGGCTTCAAAGGTTTTCTTCTCTTCAAATTCATAGAAAAGATCATAGATCTCCTGTCCGTTACTTGTTGCCAGCATCTGCCTGATCTTGAGAATGGCCTGTTCTTCATTTTGCTGTTTGATCTTTCTGATCTCCGGATTGCGGATCTGATCCAATACGGACACGTCTCCCGCTTCTGCTTCAACAAGGTCGTGGATAATTATCATTTTTAACAGACGGGCTAAATCTACCTTCTGATCCAAAAGCGGCTCAATCAATATAGCCATCAGCGACATGCGCCACGTATGCTCGGCAACACTCTCCTGCCGCCCATTGGACAACCAACTATGCCGTAGTTCGAACTTTAATTTCTCAGCCAGCTGCAGCACATCCATTATCGCAGCCAATTGTTGTAACTTTATTTGATCAGTCATCATAGTTATATATAATATGTCTGTCTATTTTGGTATCTATCGCTTAAATAGCATGGCTAATCTACTATTTTCTACGCGTGAACGATGCTGTTTTTCGATGAACATACAATTCATCACGACGAAAAAGCTGGTTTGCCTAGCAACAGCAGGGCGTGCTGTGACTACTTGCTGCGTTACCATACTTATCTGTTAGATAGGGCATCATTTCGGCTAAGCCCATAGCATCCATTGGAGTGGATGCGTTGTTGTCAAGATAAATAAACTTGTCCATATTAGTCGATTTGCCTTGCGTCGTTTTTTTCATCTTCATCATACGTTTTGAGCATATAATCTTTCCCTAGGTTGCCTTTAAAAACTTTTACTTCGGCAGTCATAGGTGGATGCGGAAAATCACCTTTCCATTTCATAAAAAATAGATTCATCATCCGATTTCCCCATTCTTTGTTCTCAAATACAGCATCGTTGTAATTTCCTCCAAAAGTAATTACCCAGGATGGTAAATCCACCTTAGCACGCTCCCATGTAACGAATTGCCGCGCGTTAAAAATATTTATAAGGGATAAGAGTCCATAGGAATAGGCTGTTGAAAAGAGAAAAATAACGCTTACATAAAAGAATTTCGAAAATGTATCTTGGATAGTGATCTTTTTGAATACGATTAAGATACTACTGACTAACATCACAACTCCACCTAACAGAGCCGCCCATGGTAGAAAGTACCAATCATCTTTCAGATGGACTTGATCATATAGCATAAAAGCAAATTCTAGCACTACCAAAAATGTTAAAAACGCCTTTACATATTTGCTCATGAGATATTCAGTCCGCCAATTTTTAAAAAAAAGAACCAATACTAATCCAGAAAACAGCCCATAAAGCAAAGCTGTGTATTGATTAAAAAACATAAAACTTATAGCGTGAAGAAGTAGAGCCAAGAAAGCACCTATAAAAACTAGACTTTCAAATTTCTCGTGTGAATAAATTCTAAGTTGTTGTATAATACGCATAAATTAAGTCATTGGTTAATGGTGAAACTAAAATTCACTGTATAGGATAAATAGCTTCTGTTTAAAGATAAATATTATCTATCGAAAGTTAATAAAACTAAAATTTAATTAACCAGATTGTTACATAAATAATGCTAGTTCCCGTATGACGGTTTCTTGCTCAAATGACAGTTATCGAAATCTCTGACGTGAAAAAATATTTAAAGCATATATCTTTAGATTGATTTTTATTTTTCTAAATGAATCACTATTTTAAACTCAGCTTTAATTAGCTGATTAATTAAATGCACGTACGAATTGAAAGTAAGAGACAGACAGAGCTTCATCAAATTTCTTGATTTGTTGCGCCAGGATTTGCTCCAACATCCTGAAACTTGGGAAAACAAAACCCTTACCCGACTTTCTGGAAGCTTTGGTGACATATACAGAAGATATCCAAGGGTATTATGATAATACAGGCGCAAATGTAGATGCTGGAAAAGCTGCATGGTCAACATTTGCTGATATTTTCAAGGGAGCTAAAGTTTACGAGTAATAAATAGTAAGCATTAAATAACCATAAATGAATAAAATAAAAAGAGAAGCCGGTGATAAAACTAAGTTCTTTACTTTGCAAAAGTAAAGAGCTTTGGCAGTATTTTTTGACGAAGTAAAATCAAATCCAAATATAAATGTAGCTATTGAGTATGAAGGAGATGTATATCTACAGTACAAAACAGAAGTTTATGTACGTATATGGCAAAATTTCACCCCCTTTAAAGCATATTTTACCACAAAAAATAAAAAGTAACTAATTTCTTTGCGTCCTTTGAGACAAAAGAAAAGTATGAAAGCAAACCTTAGAATATTATTTCGCAACTGGTTCACTCACCTTTTAATAGTTTGGATCATTTTAAATCTATCTAGCATTGTGTCATTTATTAATAGGAGCAATCGAGATGTAGCTTTTACGAACCAAGATGGATCACCTATACCCCTATGGCAATACTTTGGGAATTATAACTTTCATCTTTCTGATATAGTGGTTATGGCATTATTTCTATTCCTAGCTGAAGTAAACTATTTGTTTTTGTTCAAAAGAATCCATTGGTTATTGCTGCTCCTGACCTCTTTATCAACGGGAACTGCGACCTTTATAGTATTAGCATTGATACATCCTGAAAGAATAAGAATTCTGGGGCTCATATCTGGCACAGCGCCTATTTTAATGATGAGCGCTTACGCCTTGGTGTATGCCATCATACGGGATTATTATTATGATATCCGTAATCAAAAAGAAATTAAACTTCAACAATCAAAAAATGAACTTGACGCACTAAAGGCACAGCTTAATCCGCACTTTCTTTTTAACTGCTTAAATTATCTATATGGAACTGCTTTAAACGAAAAAGCACCGACAACTGCAGATGGTATTGACAAACTGTCAACAATGATGCGTTATACCATAACGGGAATACATGAAACTTTTGTTTCCCTGGAAAAGGAGCTGGGCTTTATAAATCATTATCTGGATTTACAGCAAGTACGTTTACCTCAAAAAGACAATATCAAAATTTCTATTGAGATTCAATCAACTGAAAAACACCTCTCAATTGCTCCCCTTATATTGCTGCCGTTTATAGAGAATGTATTTAAGTACGGGATAAGTTTAGAGGCCCCTTGTTTTATAAAGATAAAAATTGCTATAATAAATCATACGGTAATTATGGAAACTTATAATAATATTTTTAGTCACACAAATGAAGTTAAGGGTAATAATACAGGTATAAAAAATACCGTCAAACGACTGAATTTACTTTACCCAAATCGCTATAAGCTTGAACAATCAAACTCAAACAACCAGTATAAGACACGACTTACACTAAAATTAGAAAATTAACTTATCATGAAAAAAATAGTTTTACTGTTTTCAGGCTTCCTGCTTTCTTTCATTACAATTGCTCAGGAAAAAGATTTTACACTAAATGTTCAAATTAGTAATGCGAAAAAAAACACCAGGATTTATCTGGTTTATCAGAACAATGGAAAAAAAATTATAGACTCAGCCGTACACAGGAAACAAGCCTATGTTATTACAGGCAAGATAAACTACCCTCTAAATGCTACACTGGTTTTAGACAATGAAGGGTTGGGCGTACAAACAGTTATTCAAAAAATGAAACAGGGAGAGGATATTATTTCTTTGAGATTTTACATATACCCAGGAGTTATCAATTTAAAAACAGACAAGCTGGTTAAAAATCCTCTATTTATAAATTCGGCAATAAATACGGATTACTTAAGGCTTCAAAGCATACTAAAGCCTATACGGGATAGGCAAATGTATATAAGCAACCAAATAAAAGCCGGTGATTATATACAAAATGGGAATGAAAAACCGCGTAAACCTGTAACAGCTGGTGATTCGGTGAAGATGGTCCGTATGGGACGGGAATTAGATAGTTTAAAAAAAGCTACGAAGCCACTTTTAGAAAAATTCATAACTCAAAATCCAAATAGTTACATTTCACTTGTTTCATTAGAAGAATATGCAGGAAGCTTTCCGGATCTATCAGTTATTGAACCCATGTATAACCGTCTCGGTTATGGCGTTAAAAATACAATTACCGGAAAAGCGTATTCTAAATTTTTATCGGATCGTAAAAACCTAGTTGTGGGCACACAAGCACCTCTATTCTCTCAAAATGATACAGCAGGAAATCCTGTGAGTCTCATCTCCTTTAGAGGGAAGTATGTACTACTCGATTTTTGGGCATCGTGGTGTGCACCTTGCAGGCAGGATAACCCAGCGTTAGTAAAAATATTTAATGATTTTAAAGATAAAAATTTCAGTATATTAGGTATATCTCTTGATGAAATTGATGGCAAAAAACTTGGATTAAAGCGATCAACGAGGATCGTTTAGATTGGACACAAATATCTGATTTAAAGCATTGGGATAACAAAGTGGTAAAATTATATAGTGTGCGTGCCATACCGCAGAATTTCTTAATTGACCCCAACGGTACAATTGTCGCAAAGAATTTAAACATCAAAGAGCTTAGGAAAAAACTGGAAGAAATTCTATCGAAATGATAAAAGCAATTGTTATAGATGATGAACCCACTGCGCTTGATATTATAAAAAATCATGCGGAGAAAGTAACATACATCCAATTATTAGCCACGTTTGTAAGTGCTGTGGAAGCATTAACGTATATCCAGCAAAACCCTGTTGACCTTATATTTTTGGATATTCATATGCCCGATTTGTCAGGATTAGAATTTGCCTCAATGATTAAGCGACATCAACAAGTAATATTTACAACAGCCTACCCAGAACATGCTTTAAAGGGCTTCGATTTAGCTGCTACAGATTATCTGTTAAAACCAATAAATTTCAACCGCTTTTTACAGGCCTGCCTGCTGGCTGAGAGTAGGTACAACAGCAGCTTTACAAAAGCCAGGCAATCAGAAAATCTTTTTGTAAAAGATGGTAACAATTGGATAAGAATAAAATTAAACGAGCTGCTTTATGTGCGCGGAGAAGATAACTACATCAATCTTGTAGAAAAAAATAAACGGACATTAGTACGGATGACGCTGAAAGAACTCCAAAAAAAACTCCCTTTAGAACAATTTTTGAGGATTCACAAATCCTATATTATTTCAATATCTAAGATTGAAAAGATAGAAAAGCAACAGGTCACTATCGCTGGGACGCAAATCCCACTAAGTATGCTTTCCGTCGATGCATTATTACAAAAGGTCGACGAATTGGGTTAGTACCCCCGGCCATTTGAAAAAGTTTCAGTTAGCGGCATGCTGGCCAAAGATTCTATTATTTATGTCAATTTATCAAGTAAAATTTGACTGCTTTTCCGCAAAAATTTCAGTTCTTTAAGCACGGTATTTTTTTTTGTGAAATTCTTAATACAGCCGGCCGGTAACTATAAATTATTTGTGATAATATTAACCGTGAGCTTTTGATCGAAATACCCTAAAAATCCAACTAGCGGCATTAACTTGGTTAGTCTCCCTCAGATAGGCTAGCCTATTTTTCAGTCTTTAATACCTGGGTTATGAAAATATCTAATTATTATATTGAACTACAGATGTACTGCCACGGACGTTACATCACGATTGCCAATTTTGACAAGAACAGCTGCGAAAATATTATTCATGAATTATTTGATGAACTGCTCGGTGAACAAGAGGCTTCAGACAGCAGACTGCTGCGCTTTCATTGATATTAATCGTTTAAAGCTAAAATATTATCCCCCTCGCCTACAAAGGTTCGGGGGGTAATAGTATTTTTTTTAAATCCACATGAGAGGTTGGAATTGCAACTTAAAAGTGGATACTTTTCATAATTTCCAGTATTTTCTTAAGCTTAATCGCCTGTCCAATTTTGCAATTTAGATGGAAGTTTTAACTTAACCAACCCGTTAGGCTTTAGCCTTGCAAAAATTTTGATATGTGTCGTTTGAGGCCTAGCACTGAAATTAGTTACAGCTACCAAATTGGAATGGCCTGACGTACTCGAATTATCCTGATATGCTATGCGGGCTGGAATATTTCCATAGCGGATCCCAATAAGAATGGAGTATCTCTTGTAAAGCACCAGCTCCTTCCACTAGAAGATTTACTTCCGAAAGAAATCCTGGATAGAGATTATCGGATCCGACGACATAGGCTTGATCGTCAATGATCATAATTTTCGCGTGATTCCCGGGAGCTGACTCTACCCGATCTTTGATAAAACCACTCGCGTCGATCACTGACATTGCAGCACTTCCGATGACACCTTCGCGTGGCGGTTTTTCGGTTAATGGAGGTTGCTTCAATGTTGCAGTATGCCCTTCTTTGGTGAGATCAGGCCACTTATATGTTTCTCCTTCAATTTGTCGGTCCAAAGGCACCTGATCCGTGTAGTAAAATGGTGCTACACGCAGTCGTGTCAATGCTTCTGCTCGCGCACCGTCTGTATCTGGCAGCAATTGATCCGTCTTCTCATCATGCGTCATGTAATATTTGAGCAGATCAAAGGTTCTTTTGGCTCCCGAACCAAATGAATACTGATCTCCTTGCGCTCCAGCGCCAGCGTCGAGGGGAGAAACGACAATATGTACTTGAAGATTTTTATTGTTCAACAAAGCCTCCAATAACCACTGGCACACTACATGATCAGACCAATTCTTTTTCCAAGCACTGATCAAATCCATTTGGGACATTTTGATGGACGATTTTGCATTCTTGATGAGTTTTTCTTTCATCACTTCCGAAGCTTTCTGGAAGTCTTTTTCCAGACTTTCGCCATTCCAATACTTCCCTAAAGTCAGGGTTCGACTAGCTTCTTTATATTCGTCAAACTTGTCGTAAGTATCATACGGAGTTCTTTCTGCAAAGACCTCTTTTCCCAAGTCAGCTAGCGTATTTAAGTCATCTTCCCGAATACCTTCGACTTTCAACATTTCTTCAGAAGAACTACCTGCTTCTACTTCCTTTGGATTCCCTCGTCGATGGAGATCGATCAGTGCGCGCTGGCTAGTCTGCATGTAGGCTATCGCTGTTGGATCGGCAAGAGGATCAATAGGTCTTGTTCGATCTTTATCCGCATTTTCCCATTTCTTTTTTGACACATTGAACGATTCCTTCGTCAGTAAATCATTGCCCGTCTCCCACATCTGATTCAAAAACTGTTGTGCGCCATAAGCAGCATCACCATGCACCACCACAGATACATCATGCACAGGTGGATAGCTTCGAAACAAATCCATATTTAGATTGTGTCCACCCACAATTGCTTCTGTACCGTCCATGGCAATTATTTTGGTATGATTCCACGTCATCTTGGTATCTTCCGCTCCGATAATTGCGGTACCAAAAACTTTGGCTTGAATCACTGAAATAATCCCAGCACCTAATCGATAGAATCTCCCCATCCAAAACTCTGGCATGACCTCCCAGTATGCTGATCTCAATCTGCACAACCGTACAAGAGCCGCTTTGAAATCCATAAAATTGGCTGGTTCACCTAAAGGAACCATGGGAGTTTGCCCGAAAATAAAACGGAATTGTGTCGGTTGTGTTCTATTCATTCGCTTAGTCAAACACGTGTCTATCGCTCCCAAAATAGCGCGTACCCAATCTGGGTCAGGACTATTTAGCGAAGAAATATCACAACGGTACTTGGTTTTTTGGATCACCTCCACGATCGCCCGTTCAAAATCCTGCTGTGTTTGTTGCGCTTTTTCCATGATGCTTCTTCCAAAAGGCATTCCCCAAATACGCGGAGTATCTAGAATACGCAAATAATTTGTACCACTCAAATAATTAAAATAAGGTGGTACCTTTTCTCTAACCAGATCAATCAGAGATAATTCGTTGGAAAAACATATTTCAAAAATGTCCACGCCATTTGTCGGTTGCACATTATATTCTGATACTGCGCCACCCATCACATAAACCGTCAGGGAATTCCCAACCATTCGCCCTCCGATTGCCGAAAGTGCTTGTGCATACTGAAGTTCTCCTCCTTTGAGCAAAAACCATTGTTCAGATTTAGTATCGAAATAATAGGATTGATCATTATAATGATCAAACGTTCCACAAGACCCAAAAAGAAAAATGCATCCATTGATACCCAATACGGTCGTGCTTATCACTCCGCCTTTATCCGTAAGTGGCGGGCATGGAATAGTTCGCCAAGTAGAATTGTCCGCATCAAATACAAAACTAGATCCCGAACCACCTACGACGTAAAATTTGTTTCCAAAAACAGCGCATCCGTGCTTTCCTTTGGGCTCCGGCATGTCGGGAAGTGTCGACCAGACATTCGTTATGGTATTGTATACTTCACAGGATTTCACTGGTCCTGCGCCTTGACCAATGTAACTATTTCCCCCGAACACATAGATCAAGTCTCCGAAGGCTACAACTGCTGGAGAAACACGAGACAAATTCATACAGGCAACGTCTGTCCATACCTGAGAATCGGTATCATAACACGCTACTCGGTTCGAAAACGTAGAACGTCGATCACTACCCATTCCTCCAATGACATAGATCTTATTCCCAACAACTGCAGAAGACACAGAAGTACGAAAAATCATCCCATTTGGATCATTCAATACCTCCCACTCTCCTCTAGGTTTAAGTTCTGCGTCCAATGGTAGTCTAAAAAAATTGGGAGACTCCGCAGTTGGCCCCTTACTTCCTCCGCCCAAATAGTAAATATATTGGCCCACTATTGCGCCAGTTCCCGTAAAACGGGGAAATGGCAATTTGGGCCCTGCAACATGCTGTTTTACAACAGGTAGATATTGTTCCGCCATAGTCAAGTTGATGTTAAAAATTAAGAATTTTAAAAAATTGATGTTTTTATATACGAATTGCAAACATCCCTCCTACAAAAATTTCCACTTTACCCAAGCCTCATTTGTCCGTTCAATGGTGACAGGATAAGCAAACTTGTAGGGTGGATCACCGACGACATCATCCATATAGTAAGTGTTAAATGGATTACGCCCAAGAATAGACGACACTTGCCGCACATACGGCCTCATCGCAAACATACTAGTCCGCGTCTCGCCTCCTCCCATCTGATCAAACTTCTGATGGTTAGTATTGATCAATTTTCGTAGCGAGACGACATCACGTTCTACAGAACTTGGTTGTGAGAATCTGGTCCCCCATTTGGTCAAGTAAGCCCTAGCCATCTTATAGACTAATTCAGGAACTGGAGTAACTTCCTCCGAGTAATTACCAGCCTTATATTCACTATCCGATGTGCAGTTTCCCGCTACCGTACTATGTCTCCCTCGACAAGCGAACAACTCATATCCAACAGGTTGCACCAATGAAGCGGGAGCTAAAGGATCGGTCAACTGCGCATCATCTGCGATGTACCGCCATTTATCCCAAGGCCACCAAGAATTTTTTAATTTAGGAACATTTCCTCTTTGTGTCATCAATCCATTTGGTCTGGGAACCAAAGCGTTGAAAGGTCTGTCTACTGGTTGAACACACATATCCCAGGCATATACGCCAACATAGTTTACCACATTTGGTGGTAGCTGAGTAAAAATACCGTACCACTCTCCCGTACCGGGAACAGGATCTATCGCAAAAATGTTAACCTGTATATTTTTGACTTCTGCGGGACCGTAGGCATACAAAAACCACGCTGCCATAATACATTCTACTGCGCCGCGACTATGCCCAATGAAATTAAATTGCTTCTTTCCCTGATCTTTCGCAGCCTGAGCTGCGGTGTTTGCAGCATGTAATGCAAGAGCAGGAGCCGCATAACCACTGATTTGCCCTGTTTTAGAATATTGATTTCCTCCGGAATACTTTTCCGAATACTTATGCAGTGATGCATCCACCTGAAGCAGTCCGTCAAGAAACAAAGGCTCACTGTCATCTTCGTTCGTCGCCCAATCATTTTCGCCTACGCCTCTCACCGAAATGCTTGGCGCCTCCGCTTTTAAACTTTCAGAAATATCGCAGTGAATTCTGATCGGAATATACCCCGTTTTGTCACTGTATATTTTCATGTCACTTCTAGAACGCGTCGCTTGTCCCTCATCACGGGAGCATCCCGTTCCACCGAAACAAATCGTAAAAATGGCATCTGAATCTTCTTGAATTGCGGTAGGTACAGGCTCTTCCGTTCCTATCGCCATACCAAGCGGACTTTTCAGCAGATGATCTTCTCCAGAGAGAAATACAATTTCAAAAACCGATGAAATCGAGATTTCGCTGGATGTAGCCTTTAACGTGGCATCTGCTTCGTCAACCTGCACAAAAAGTTGATTGGCAGCCGCTAATGCAGCTTTATCATGTTCAAAGTCGAATATTTGAAAAACCTCTGTCAGCCCTATCGTATAGCTGTTCGTTGCGAGCACATCGACGGTATCTGCCATCAACGAAACGTACTTTCCACTGTAAGACATCAAAGCGACAATTTTTCCATCAATCACGGATAACTGAAAAGTTTCCGAATGCCCTATACTGTCACTTTGTGCGCGAAGAATACCGTCTTCGCCGACCATTACGTACTTTGAATTTTCAAACTTCAACGCAATTGTAATGGAATTTTCAACTGTTACTTCTGTCTCCATATTAAATTATTAGTACTAAGATTTCAAAATAAGCTACCCGAAAAAATAAATACGAGCCGATCGAATATAGAAATAATAGTTCCGCTTGTAAGGCATTACGGACAGTCATAAGATCTAGTAATAATTTAATAAATGAGATAAAAAACGTTATAAAAGACATATATAAAGCCAATTACACAGCTTTGTTAGAAGTACTGTAACACCGTTGAACAATCGAAATTGTCCACAATTTGTCCACCCCATATGAAACATAAGAACTGAATCTATGACCAATTTACGCCACAATACATGCATGTTATGTAAATCGTCAGCGTAATTTGGACATAGTTCACTAAAAACTAAGAGATTGTTTTCCTAAAAAAGATTTAACTTCAATTATCATGGGAAGACCAAGTATCCTTTTATCCAAAAATGATGGCAATCATCTACGGAGCTTACTAAACTTGAGATTTCAAAGCTACAATTCCGTCAATATATTTCCTTTCCATTATCTTTGGATTGAATGCTGTTATCTCTCTCAGTGATTTGATTGTAGCAGACTCTAACTTCCATGCGACGTCTCGATCAAAAACTAAATAACGTTGCCCGTCCACTGTGAGGATCTCAATCAGATATATATTATACTTATCCAATATATTCTGTGCGCTTAAAGGGGTGATACTTCGAATTTGATCTGCAGCATAGGAGACACTGTCGATAGTCAATTTGTCTGCGTCCAAACTAAGCTGTTTAATGGAGAAATTCTTCTTAAGCTTTGAATAATCTAGAAACGAAATCATAGACATAAAAAATATAGAGGTCAAACTTATGATAAGTATGAGTACGATTTCCTTGTGCCAAGACCCAAAAAAAATTAGTAAAACCGCTAAATGAACAAAGAGAAGGATAGGTCCAATCCGTCGCAAGAAAAACTCACTATAAGAAAGACTTAATCTTTTATTTTGCATATAACTTAATTTAAGATCAATCGGGAGTAAGGTACAAAAAATTACAAAGAAAGTCACTTTCACTTGTTCCAATGAACAATGGATACTATCTCCGCCGAATATGCCCCGAACGATTTCGGCGGCTCTTTTTCTCGAATTCTTCCATATTCGGAGAGAACTGATATTTGAAGTCATTTATAAAAGCGACATAATCATTCAATACTTTCCTTATAACTAGATTAACCATGTTGTATCAAGATACAAAATAGATATGTAACTTAGCTACTGAGTTATATATTAAAACAATGGGAATTTCCTGGGTTCGTAAGTTAACATTTATATGTATTTTATCAATAGTCCTGTTATCGCAGGCTTTTGGTCAATCCCTTATTTTGGATTCCATACGTAGAAATTCAGTTTTAATCAATCATCAATCATTGGTTGATTTCTTGCACGCTGATCCAAAGACAGCATTTGTTATAGACGGGATCGACTATCCAATCGATCACAGAGATAAACTCAATAAAAAATTGGCTGCCATAGAAAGCCAGATCGTTTCTTTTGATTATATAAAAAATGAAGGACAAATCGGTTGTAATCCAAATGATATCCTTGTTATCTGCACAAAGGAATTCCTTAAAATGAAACGAGCAAAATCGAAAATAGTACAGCAGGACACAATCAGGGATCCTCTTCCAGAAATCAACGAGGTATTTCCTGAGCCCCCTGATGGCTCAGTTGGATTCAAAAATTGGGTTATCAGTCATTATGAAGTGCCAACGGCTGCCAAGAAGGCAAAAGTAAATGGCAAACTGATCATCAATTTTACGGTTGGAGAAGATGGTAAGCTCAGTAATTTCCAGATAGCCAAAGATATTGGTTATCAAACTGGTGAAGCGTTAATAACATTGATTCGAAAATCTAGTCCTTGGAAACCAGGATTTCAAAATGGTCATGCTGTAAAGTGTAGATACACCTTCCCGCTGTTGTTTAGTGAAGGGATGCTAAAATTAGAAAACGATGCAAGAAAAACTAAATAATTAACGTGTGGAACAAACCAAATTATTATGGTTAGAAAAAACATATAAATTTCCTCATAGGGTATATACTGCTATCACGAAAACTAAGATCGAAACACTGGTTAGTTTTGAAGAACTTAGTCTGATGACCCGTCATCACGACGGGTACATTCGTGAGGTAGCTATCGTGAAATTAATGAAGCTTTTTCCCTCGGCAAGCATTGCATATCTGGTGCAGCTATTTGGGGAATATGTTATGGAAATTTATTTGATGACTATCGCACAGATTATGCTACTTCAAAAAAGTAGATGAAGGTTCAATTAGATTTACTTTCCATTAGCTATGAAACGATATTGATTTAAATTATTTTTATCCACCCACAAAACAAAACTAATGTTTATCTTAGCCCCAAAGAAAATAATGTTATTATGACAACTTTAAAGGCGTTCGACCAACACATCGTTCCTTAGACCCCCTCACCTAAAAGCATCTTGCATACCGCAGGATTTATTATTGCCAGTTTTTTTACAAAACTGACTGGTATTTTATTGTCATATTTTTTACATAAATTACTTATTAATGAAGAAAGCATTTTTTCTTTTACACATCGCTATTGTTCTGGCAGGGCTGTCTGCCATTTTTGGGAAACTCATTATTTTAAATGAAGTATTACTCACTTGGTATAGAATGTTGTTTGCAACTATCATACTTTTTATAGCCTCTCCTTTTTTAAAGGAGAGCGCTAAAACAATAAACCGAAAAAATTATTTCCAAATATTGTCTGTTGGTTTTCTACTTGGGTTACATTGGGTATTCTTTTATGGAAGTATTAAATATGCAAACATTTCAGTCGGAGTGGTATGCTTTTGTCTCACTGGCTTTTTTACGTCTATCTTAGGTCCGTTAATAAAAAGGCAAAAGGCGTCATGGATCGAAATACTCTTAAGTTTATTGACACTTATCGGAATATTCCTAATTTTCAGTTTCGATACAATGTATAGAACAGGAATTATACTTGGCATAATATCTTCACTATTGGTCGCTCTTTTTACTATTTTTAATGAGAAACTGAGTAAGGATTTTGATGCAATCATGATTACTCGAATAGAAATGCTGGGCGGTACAGTAGGAATCGGCGTGTTACTACCTATGTTCCTTTATTTTAATCCAGTCGAATATCTAGTCCCGACTTTAACAGATACTGGTCTTCTAGTGCTTCTTGCTGGTGTATGCACTGTTCTTATGTATGTATTGTTAAACAAAGCACTCAAATACATTTCAGCATTTACCGTAAACCTCAACTTCAATCTTGAGCCGATCTATTCGATCATACTCGCCGTTGTATTTTTCAAAGAGTATAGTGAGTTAAGTCTACCATTCTTTATTGGGCTTGCCCTGATTGCTCTCTCTTTGGGGCTACAAATGAATCGTGTTCTAAGAACTAAAGGTTAAAAAAGAAGAATCTCTGTCAATTAATAAGGAGATTAAACTCTATAATTATGTCGTATAGAGTAGATACCTCAATGAAAAGTCTAACATAAAATGAGAAATGAACACTAGTGTCCCATTAAAATCGGGACACTAGTGTTCATTTACATCTCCTCAAAGTGGTATAGCATATAAGCTGTAGTAAAAATAGAAGTCTGACTTTTACATAGATAATGTACTCATTTGCAAATATCAACGTTTCCGATGACTTTCAAATCTTTGAACCTTTGAGAAATAAAAAAATGATCCTTTAAAAAAGTAATTGCTGGAATAAATTATTGAAATTTGTAATACAAAATTAGTACAAATGGATATCTTAAGATTAAGTACCGAGTGGGCAAAGTCAGAATTATTCTCAGCCAAAATAATTGGTTTATTCAGTGTTATCGTAATTCTAAGCGCAATTGGTTTCGCTTTATGGGGTAAAACAACTACCGCCAAAGCTTTTGTAATTCCTTTAATCGTTTCAGGCCTTTTTCTTATAGCTGTCGGTATTGGGCTGTATGCAGCTAATAAACCACGACTGGAATCATTTCAAAAAGAATACAACACGAATGCCAATGCATTCGTCCAAAAAGAGATTGAACGTACCACAAAATCCCAAAATGATTTTAAAACGGTTTTTAATGTATTGCCTCTTATTATCATTACAGCAGCAGTCCTATTTATGGTTATGCCATCTGCTAACTGGAGAGCAATAGCGGTTACATTAATTGTCACTGCTTCTTTCCTACTGATCGTAGATAGCAATACTTCAGCAAGGAATAATTCATATCGTGAACAGTTGATGAAATATACAATATCGTGAAAACTATAATACGCCAAAAAGATAATTCATTTGTTTACTCATGTACCTCAAAGGATCAATGGGGCTATGAGCAATTTGTACCAGAACATATCTTAGCCTTCCAATTGTCCGGAGAAACGCATATTTTTCATCAACAAGGAGTTTTTGTACTGAAGAAAGGACGAATACTCTTGGCTCATCGCAATCAATTTGCAAAATCTCTAAAAATTCCCGCCACTGATAACGAATATAAAGCGGTTTCGATTATTCTGAAAACCGAGGATTTAAAAAAATTTGCGGCAATCAATAACATTGTTTGTGATAAAAAGTATTCGGGTAAGAAGAATATCGTATTAAAACCTGACAGTTATTTAAAAAGTTATTTTCAATCCTTAATTCCATATTTGGAACATCCAGAAGATGGAAATGGCAGAATGGTATTTTCCAAAATTTCGGAAGCGATAGAATTGTTATTAAATTTAAACACCGAACTTAAAAACTTTTTCTTTGATTTTAGTGAGCCCCATAAAATCAATCTCGAAGATTTTATGCGGGATAATTATCATTACAAGGCCCCATTAGAGAGTTTTGCAAAACTTACCGGAAGAAGTATTGCGTCATTCAAGCGAGATTTTATTAAAATCTTTAATATCTCCCCTGCAAAATGGCTAAAAGATATGAGACTGAAAGAGGCTTATCGTCTTATTCATCACGAGAATAAAAGACCACCAGATATATATTTGGATTTAGGATTTGAAAACCTATCCCATTTTTACACAGCATTTAAAAATAAATATGGCGTAACGCCAACCGAAAGTTTAAAAATCAAAAAACAATACCGATGAACTACGAACAAAAAATTTTGGAAGCGGAAGACCGATTGGCCATTCGTGAGCTAGTAGACAATTATGCCTTCTATGCCGATTCAAGAGATGCTCAGGCTCAAATGGCTTTATTTACAGAAAAAACCAATTTTGAAGTGTATTATGACCCAAAATCAGGTATCCCGTCACAGGTCATAAGCAGCAGAGCAGATTTGTTTCCTGTATTTGACAATCTTAATACATACAATACCACTATGCACTTTAATGGGCAAAATTCCGTAAAACTGAATGGTAATGAGGCAACAGGTATAGTTTATTGTATAGCACATCATCTAACTATTAAGGATGGCATACAAAAGTTGATGGTTGCAGCCATCAAATACCATGATACTTACATAAAACAAAATGGAAATTGGCTTTTCGCGGAGCGGAAGTTAATGGTGGATTGGATTGAAAATAGATGAAATTAAGTACATCCTTAATTTCAGTTATCCTAACATGGGGAATAAAGGAAACTTAAAAAAGAAAACCAATACAATCCGAACAAAAATTAATTTGTTCGGATTGTATTGACAATAGCTTCAATTAACTTTTTGGTACAAATGTATTTCTTAAGACATTCATATACGCTTCATCAGTTCCCCCATTGCGGATATCGATAAGAGGCTGTAGATCCGAACCAATTACGTAGCGCAAAACCGATGTATTATCTGTTGCCGCTTTGAAAATTGCTGCGGCAACATCTTTGGTTGTTGAGCCACCTCCACTATAAATACTTTTGAATACTTCATCCATTTCTTGCAAATACTCGCTGTAATCCGTTAAGGACTCATCAGTCGCAAAATTTGCTTTTGTAGTTTGTTCAAAATTCGTAGCAATGTTTCCTGGCTCAATGATTTTTACCTTTATATTCTGTGATGCCAATTCAAATGAAAGTGATTCAAAGAAACCTTCCAACGCAAATTTGGATGCTGCATAAGTCGAAACCAAAGGAACTGTTACGCGGCCAACGCCAGAGGTAATCGTAATGATGCTTCCACATTTTTGTTTGCGGAAATATGGTAACATGGCACGTGTGACTTCTAATGTCCCGAAAAAATTAACTGCAAACTGACGCTGAATTTGCTCAGCTGTTGTTGCCTCAAATAATCCGTGTTGCCCAAAGCCGGCATTATTTAGCAGAACATCTATGGTCCCAAATTTACTAATTGCTTTGTCAATTATACTCTGAATATCTCTTGTATTTTCTACATCTAGAGGTAAAACCAATACATTATCTGTATTTTGCAAAATATCCTGTTTCTCAGGGCTTCGCATAGTAGCAACGACATTCCACCCCTCATTAGCAAAATATAAAGCAGTCGCTTGTCCAATACCAGAAGAAGCTCCCGTGATAAAAATTGTTTTATTCATGCTATCTTTTTTATTCTCATTAAATAGTTTATGCATTAATCCAATATATTTCTCCTCATAATTCGAAGTTCATAAATTGCGAATCGGCTGAATATCATTTTCCAAAACATAACGCTTTTGATTATTTCAATCCATAAAGTATGAGCCCTACCTATTCAGATGGAAAACCGAGTGATTAAGAAACTTTTGGGAATTTCCTTTTGCGCTTAAAGTTGAAATAAACTTCTCATATGTCTTGCAAACGTTAGATCATCCATTGAAGTGCGATCTTTTATCCAACCTTTGGCATCCTCACCGACAATGTAACGGAATTGATCTGAGCCATCTGTTGCTGCTTTAAAAATCTCGTCTGCAACTTGCTCCGCGGAAGCCACATTTTCCCCCATTTGACCGAGTTTTGCCAAAGCAGCTTCACTAAATGCGTCATAATCTGTCAATTCAGGTTTTACAGCAAAAACCTTTGCCGATGTTTCGTGAAAAGGAGTTGCTACACCACCGGGTTCTACTAGTTTTAAGCTGATATTTTGCGAAGCTAATTCGTACGACAGAGCTTCTGAAAAACCTTCCAATGCGAATTTTGAAGAGACATACATTGAAATTAATGGGATGCCAATTCGACCACCGGCTGAGCTCACGTTGATGATTGCACCCTTTTTTTGTTGTCTGAATTGTGGTAAAATGGAACGAATCACATTCATTGTGCCAAAAACATTTACTTTAAACTGCTTTTCGATTTGTTCGGGCGTTAATGCTTCAAAAATTCCATATTGACCAAATGCAGCATTGTTTACCAACAGATCCAGAGTTCCAAACTTTTTCAAACCTGCTTCTAAGCTGCTCTGGATTGAAGAAATATCTTCCAAATCCAAACGGGTTACCAATACATTCTCAAGTTGATTCAATTCATTTTCTGCCTCTGGATTACGCATTGTTGCAATTACGTTCCAGTTATTTTTGGCAAAAAGAAGAGCTACGGCCCTTCCAATTCCTGTGGAAGAACCTGTGATTAAAACGGTCTTGTTCATATGTAAAAATTATTTTATAAAGTGGACGGACTTACGCCAAAGCGGTTTTTGAAGGCATAAGAAAAATGCGATAAAGTTTCAAAACCAACTTCCAGATAAACGTCTTTTGATTTCATTTTTTTGTTCTCAAGTAAATAATATGCTTCATCTAAACGCCTTTTTTGCAGCCATTTATTAGGTGAGGTCTGAAAAATCTTTTCGAAATCTCTTTTAAAGGTCGCCAAGCTCCGACCTGTTAGGAAAGCAAATTGGGACAAAGGTACATTGAAACGAAAATGCGTATTCATAAAAGCCTCTAAGTTGATTTTTCCCGGAATACCGAAATGAAAAAGCACATCTTTCAGAGAATTGTCTTGAAGTAGCAAAAGATGAATCATCTCCAATTTCTTCACAACAGCAAATTCTTCGGTTATTCTCTTTCCGAACCAATGTTCTAAACCTTGGAAATAATCGATAATCATCACCTCTCTCTCTATCTTGAAAAGACTTCCTTTGACGTTTTTATCAGATAATAAGTGATTTTCGTCTGCAAATTTTTTAAGCAAATTTTCATCTAGAATTACCGAAACTGCCTTAAAACCTTCATCCTTATTGGGGTACTTTACAAATCGAATCAAAGCATTTTTCCTATACAATACCACGTCACCCTTATGATAAACATATTTGGTATTTCCATCGTAAGCTTCCATTTCACCCGAAACAATATACGAAATACCATGTTCTTTGATGAATTGCTCTCCAGCCTTATTACTCTTTGTATAACAAGCTCGCTGAATTCCGTAGATGTCTTCTTGCTGTTTCATACGATTATTCTTTCACCACGAATTGATTCCAAACTCAAACACCTTCAAATCAATCATTTCCCCAATAAGAAGTATGATAAATTTTCTTGATGCTTCAACCTTATTATTATTGACTGATACAAAATTACGACCAATACCATTAATTAAGTTTCTTTAAAAGCTCAATTTTAGTGTCTTAAAAAGCTCAAAAATCATAATTCAAATAGTTGAACCATATTCAAATTAGGTTCTGACCATAATTTCTAAATACATTAAAAAAAAGTTAAATTGCTAACAAACTAACCTCTATTTAATACAAAGTTTTTCCTGATTAATTAAGTTGAGCTTATTAGAAACAAGTATTTGATCGTTACAGAAGGTAAATCAAGTGATCTGTTTTCGAAATTTGTAATGTAAAAGCTAAAAAAATGAGAACAATTAAAGAGATCTATATCAATGGTGAGTTTGTAGCGCCCAAAGGCACAGAGGTTTTTGACCTAATCAATCCTACTACCAACATCAAAGAAGCAGAAGTTGTGTTAGGAAACGAAGAGGATGTTCAACTTGCCGTAGAGGCTGCTGAAGAAGCCTTAAAAACTTTTTCTCAAACTTCTAAAAAAGAAAGAATTCAGTATCTAAGACAATTACATGATGCTGTTGAGGCCCGAATTCCGGAACTCATCGATGTAATGGTCAGAGAATACGGAGGTACTTACCAGTTTGCTTCCATGATCAATGCCTATTCGTTAGATGACTTCAAAACCATATCAGAAGTATTGAACGATTTTGAGTTTCAACAAAATACCGGAAAATCAAAAGTAAATTTACAACCTGTGGGCGTGGTGGGAATAATTATCCCTTGGAATATGAGCAACGGTTTTATTTGTACCAAAATTGCTTCGGCAATTGCCGCCGGTTGTACAGTGGTGATTAAACCTAGCGAAATGAGTGCCCAACAAACGCAGGTTATAGCAGAATGCATCCATGCAGCTGGACTTCCCAAAGGCGTGGTAAATATCGTTAACGGATTAGGGAATATCGTTGGCGCTGAAATAACGAGAAACCCAGGTATCTCCAAAATTTCATTTACAGGCTCTACAAATGTAGGACGTATTATTGCTAAAGGAGCAGTTGACACTATGAAGCGAGTAACTTTGGAACTGGGTGGAAAGTCGCCCAATATTATTCTAGATGATGCCAATCTCCAAGAAGCTATTCCATTGGCTGTGATTGCCGCATTCTTGAACAGCGGGCAGGCTTGTGCTGCAGCTACAAGATTAATCGTTCCTGCCACGAAATTAGAAGAAATCGTTAATTTTTAGTTAGAAAATATTTCACTTAAAAAAGCCAATTTGCATAATAGGAATCAGCAAGTTGGCCTTTAAAAAGTAATTTGTCACTTATAATCCCCTTAGTACTATTAGCTACTTATTTTTATCTGATCCCCATTTGAAATTGGGTTTATCAGATAGCCAGAGTTCAAGTTCACCACCATTTGCATAATCACGATGAGATAATCTAAAGGAATTATGATCATTCCCATTTAGGGAAGCCCTCTGTATATAACCATTTGCTTTCGAATTTCCTTTTGTAATAATTTTGAAAGTATTTCCTTTGTAATAATCTCCATTCAGTTTAATGGTAACTTCGTCAAAAACTGGGGCAGTGATATCATAAGATGGATCAATGCTAGACCCTCCGTCGATACTAAACAAGCCCATGGCCATTAGCGCGCTTACTCCTCCCATTTGCCCTTGATCTTCATCATGTCCACCATATCCTTTGTCAGGAGTAATAGCCCCATGTGCTTGTTCCTTTACTTTTCTGACCCAATATTGGCTTAGCCATGGTTTACCAGCATGGGCAAAAACATGAGCATTGGAGCAACCAGGCTGATTAGCATAACTTACATAGCCCTGATTATATCCGAACACAAAATCTTTCGCGTCGGATTTTGTAAAGGCAAAATTTAATTTATCACACAAACTATCTTGCCCCCCCATAAGTTCCGTCAGTTTATTTAAATCGTGGGAGAGGCCGAAAGTTGCTTGCCAAGCATTAGCTTCGATATATCCATTCCCGTCCAATGGATCTTCATGTAACCATGTGCCATCGCTATTTTTAGGAAGGACTAATTTCAGCTGCGGATGAAAAGAAGCGGTCCAGCCCTTCGATCTTTTCTTCAGAAAGCTGAAATCTTTCTTTCGGCCAAGTTTAGAAGCCATTTGAGACAGCGCCCAATCTTCAAAAGCCCATTGAATAGTCAATCCCGCATTACCTGGACAATATCCATTCTGATTATAGAAATCCAACTCTTTATCCATATCAAGAGCTAACATTCCTCCTTTTTGATGATTGCGCCACATCGCTTCATATCCTTTAGAAATATCCCATTTTTTGTTTAGATCTCTTTGGTACGCTGATGTAATTAAGGATGTTGCGGGACATCCAGTCATAATATAAGATTCTCCACCGCCATTAGCACCTCTTGGCAGCAATCCACTATTTTTATCATATTCAATTAGACAGGCTGCAAAATCATCCAAAACTTCCGGATAAACCAAACCCCAAAATGTATTTAAATTCCATTGCGTTAACCATAGCGCATCAAAATTGTACATATGGTGTAATACTTTCCCCCCTTTACCTCTTGATAAAGTTCTTACCGTTAACTTACTGCCAATTGTATGCGCGCCCTCTCTTCTACCGCCTTGGAAATAATCCGGATATTGTCCATTGCTATCATCCAGTTTATGTCTACCTAGCAAAGTATGCCAAACATCTGTATAAAATTTAATCTTTTGCTGATCACTTCCCCCTTTGACATCTACGCGAGAAAAATAATTATTCCACTCATTTTGGGACGTTTTACGCAATTTGTCAAAATCCCAATGTGGGACATCTGATTCCAAATTTTGTTTTGCATTATCTAAACTAACATACGAAATAGCCATTTTTATCTGGATCTGATCCCCAGCCTTTACCTTATATTTAGCCAACATTCCAGCGGTGGGTGCATCGTGATAACTCATTCCCTGATTCCTAGGTATTGAATAATTAGGTCCTTCAACTTTCCCTACATTTTCGTAGATCGCCTTATCGGACCATGCGTTCGTATCGTCAAATGGCTTATCTAATTGTATGACAAAGAATATACGAACTTTATCCGGACCACCCCACAATCTTCCCGTGGTATCGAAAAATCCAGATATTTCTCGATCAGCAGTTCTTTCGGCATGCGCATTGATCATGGTAGTCGTAGATACATAACCTCCGAGATTAAACAAAATATTAGCAATCGCATCTTCTGAATATGTCATTCGATAGAAACTCACGCGATCGCTCGCCGTTTGTTCTACCCATGTTTTATAATCTTCTAAATAAACCCTATGATACCCAGGTTGTACAATCTCGCCATCGTGAGAAAATTTGGATTTCCAAAAATCTTCGCCTTTGGTAGGATTGACAATTCCTGTTGTGGGCATCAAGGTAAGTCCAGACAACATCCAGCAATGGACTTGAGGAAATCCAAGAATTTCAGTAGAATTATAGTTATAACCACCACCATATTGATTTTTATTTCTGGTCAATGGGGCCGCTCCAATCATTCCAAACGGCTGATTACCAGTTATGAAGAAAAAATATCGACCTCTAGCAGATTCAACATAAGGGTTTACCCAGGACACATAATCTACATATCCCTCAGGAGAGGGGTAAACTTCGATTTCCGATAACCCCAAATTAGAGCCATCTCCGTCAGTAACTTCAAATTTTATCCATTTCGTTTCCTTTGAGGGAAAATCAACGACCTTAGGGCTGCCATCATTGGGTATTTGAAATACTGGGACAGAACTCCCATCACTAAAATGAAGTATCCCGCTACCTGTATGTGATTTCGGATCTAGGCGATCATACAAGATTACCTGATTGACTTTTTTTACTTTTGTCCATTCAAGCTGTATCCACGGGTAATCGATTTCACCCCAAAATGTCATACTTGAAGTGGAGGCCCATTCTCCTCTACCTTGCACACGAATTTTTTGATCAATAATATTTGTATCCTCAAATCCTTTCTTCCAGCTGCCAGAAGATTTCACCGTCGCTTCAGTTGCAATATTGTAAGGCCCTGCAAACAATAAAAAAGGACATATAACAAAAAATATTCCCAAGAGAAAGGAGTGAACTTTTTGAGTTATCCAAAACTCAAAAGGTAATTGGTCATTTAAAAGTTTCATACAATCAAATATAAAAAAAGTATAATGTATATACATATATACATCAAGTATTTTTAATGAAAGACACTAGATTTTCATGCCCATAATTCAATATATTAACAGAACCAAATGTACAGGTTATAAAACCATAAATGACGATCTGTCTACATGATCCTACTGCAGGATAAATTTTATTTTTCTTCATCTGAAAATTTCATAAAATTATTTACTTTTGTTCAAATTAACTTATTAATGAAAAGGACTATTGCCATAATAGCCATTATTTGTCTATTAATTTCTTGTAAAAAATCAACCACCGATCCTGAAGTTGAACCTATCCAAAAAGCGATTGAACTGGAGACGCTTGTACCGGAAAGTATGGGGTCGCAGGGTACTAAATTATTGGGACGTATACTGGCACTTAACAGTGAAAAAGTTACGGAACACGGTTTTATACTGATAAGCTCAAATGGTCTAAATGCTGCTGATACGACTTGGCTAAAAATAACAGCCCAGGCCGTGGCCGGCAACAATAGCTTATTGACAGAGAATCTGACGGTTCCTCCTAGCGGCCAACCGTTTCGCGTCCAATATTATGCGCAAACAAAAGATAAAAAATATTGGGCCAATACAATTGAATTTGTACCCACTCCTATCAAAGTAAAAGCGCTTGAGGATAGCAGAGTGACTATAGGACAGCAACTGACCGTAACTGGCGATTTTGCCAAACTTGATGACACCTTTCGTATCTATATGCGTTCTCAGAGTTCCATCGCTGCAGATCCTGTCCCCTATACGCTGAATGCCAACAAAACAAGTATTTCATTTGCTGTACCGCAAAATTTAAAGCACGGTAATGAAATTGATTTTATTCTGGCGGACAACAGGTTTATGTCCTCATTCCTGGCAAAAGTTTCTGTCCTTGGAACATTATTGCCCCCAGAAACTTATGCATATAACTATGTAGATGTCATCCGCTTTAATGGTCTGGGCCTGAGCTCGAATACAGAAGTTCCATTCCAGATCATCATTGGCAATAAAATACTTCCCTACAGTGGCGAATATCATTTAAGCGATTTATTGAGCGGACAAAGTGGAAATGAATTTAGAATAGGTTACTTTAATGGTGCCGATACGATTATCTTTCCGAAAAAAATAAAACTGAATATCCCTTCTGAATCGGCATTTCAGTTCTATAACACCTTTGCCCATCCTGGAAGTACCCTCCGTGTGGATGCAGCAAATTTAGATCTATATTTACCATTGAGTTGGGATAAGTCAAGGGTAAATCTTGGAGGTAAAGCAGCACAGCTACAAATATTATGGGGACAAGATGACAATCTGACGATAGGAAACGTTGCTGAAGGTAGCTATCCTATTGAAATTCTTACAGATATATATAACTATACAAGCACGCAAAAACTCCGTGTTGAAAAACTCAAACCTACAGGGATGGGTGTGGGACCGGTGGAGCCAATGGGCCTAGTAAAGGTTTTTGGCAACTTTATGGAAGGTCAACGATATACAGTGGTTGAAAAAGGAGGATCCGCCTATGGTAACATTGCCCGCAATGGAAGTCTAGATGTGTATGCCATGTCAAATACAAAGGAATTCGAAATTGTAAAAATTGGATACGGCGACGACTGGACCCCCACCATCTGGGTCGATACCAATCTTAAAGTTGCGATAAAGCAAGCAACATTTACTGGGATTTCACCTTTGAGCGGTAACTACAATACTAAAATAAACTTGCAGGGGCAGAATTTAAGAGGCGCTACTGTCCACATCGGTGAGAACGTTCTTTTCCCAACGATTGATGACTATGGGAATGCCTATCTTTATATGCCCATGTACATCCTACCTGGAAAATATAAAATATCAATTTTTCAAAATGGAGAATGGTTCACTTCTGAACAGTTTTTCGAGCTAAAATATTAATAGAGATGAAACACCTATATGCACTGATTATAAGTATAATCATATGCGCTTTCTCTGCTTGTGGCGACAAAGAGCCCTTGCCCAACGAAGAAGCAATCAGTCAGGAGCCAACTGTTATTGAAACTGGTTCATTCTCCGGCATCAATGCCAATCAGGTCACGCTGCTGGCCAACGTAAAGAGCTTAAATAAGGAAACCATTTTGGATGCTGGCTTTATGGTAACCAAAATCGACGCCAATGGTAAAAAATCCACTGAAAAAAATTATAGTATAGGTAAGAATGCCCAAATTGGGGAAACATCTTTACTGCTAAAACCTACCGAAAAATTCGAACAGCGAATCAGTTATAACTATTATTTTTATATAAAAACCAACAACGCATTTTACAAAGGTGCTGAACGTAGCTTTACGCTAAATAATATTGCTTTTGACAGCCAGCCTAAAAAATATGCTTACGGTAAAGAAACGATTACTGTAACGGGTAATTTTGAAGGACTGGATTCCGATTATAGATTGAAGGCTTCGGGAGCATTTGACCTTTTTGACATCCATTATGTAAAAAGCGAGGACAAAAAATCGTTGCGTTTCGAGATTGGCCCATCGCTCAATTTAAATAAAGGTACTGAAATAGAAGTATCTCTGGTGCGCAAAGGAGAAAATCCCAATGTCTACCAACAAAAAGTGTTAGCGATTGAATTTTTGCCTAAGCTGGATCCATTGGAGAAAAAACAGTTCTATCCATCCGATATTATCCTAATGTCATCTACTAACCTCGGAAGGCTGCATGAAAATGATAGTCGAATTAAAATTTTGATCAATGATCTTGTCCTTCCATTTTCGTCTTTCATCATACTCTCTGACCATAAGACATTAAAGGGAACCAGTTTTCGGATTGGCTATTGCAATGCAAAAGATACAATGTATTTTAAGGAACCCCTACAACTAGTTTCAGCTACTGAGATGGATGCTCATATGTCTCAAACAACGATACATCCGAGTGGGGAATTTTCACTTGAATCTAGAGACATGGCTTTATTTTTCCCCGAAATGGAGATGACCATAGGTGGAAAGTCTATCACAGGCGGATACGATTATCGGAGCCATCAACTCAGCATGGCAGCTTCTCAACTTCCCATCGGAGAACATGATCTAGTCATAAAAAGTCGCTTCTACACGTATAAATATCCGCAAAAAATAAAAGTTCAGGAACTAGCTTGGACAACAATGGACCGTTCGGGCGGTTTTTGGGGAGAGACAGTAACTGCTCAGGGGAATTTTATTGCCGGTAAACCTTATGTGATATTTGATCAGGACGGAAAAAGTATAGGGAATGGCATAGCTGAAAATGGTATGCTGAAATTCCAGATCACTAATTTGTTTGATCTGGTGAAGACCGTCAGGATTGGTTATCCTAAGACCTATGATGAATATGTAATTATTGATAAGGCGTTAAATTTCACGTCCAATGGATTTACTTTCGACACCTTTTATCCTAAACGCGGAATGTCAGGCGATATCCTGACCATTGAAGGCAAAGGAATAGCCTACGCCAGCAAGTTTATGTTGGGTGACCAGGACTTACGACCAGTGATCATCAATAACAATAAGGTCACTTTTTCGATCCCAAGGATAAATGGAACCGGGAAAGTACGGATCAATTATTATATGAACGAAAAACTATACCAGAGCGATGACTATTTTGAACTCTATTAACCTGATAACGTACAGGAACATCTTACGCTATTGTGGCTTTCTTATTGCCCTGACGTTAGCATCCTGTGAAAAAACAAAAACGATCGACAATAGCAATTCAGTGGCAATCGAATTGGAGACATTGGAAGCGAAGATAATGTCGGTAAATGAAATCCAGTTTGTAGGAAATATCAACAGCCTCAACAAAGAAGAGATCCTGGATATGGGTTTTATGCTCTATGATCTCAGTAAGGACCCACAAAACCCGATTGAGATCAGTATGGGAAAAGAATCTGCCAAAGTTGGAAAGGTCGCCTATGGTTACAAAGCAAAAACCAGCTTTGTAGTGGGTCAGACCTATGGATTTAGCTTGTATGTGAAAACGAAAAAAGCCTTCTATAAGGGCGAACAGAATAGCTTCTCAGTAGACCTTATTCAAATTGATAAGGATAATATACGCTATGCGAAGATAGGTCAAAAGGCAAGGATAAAGGGGGACTTCGCGCAGCTGAACAGTAGCTACCTCATCAGCTTAGGAGCTGAATCTAGTGAAACCGTGCCCTTTGAAATTTCTAAAGATAACTCGGAGCTGTCTTTTATACTTCCTGCTACCAATAAAAATCATGGTCAGTCGCTGGAAATTTATTTGCTTCATAAAAAGGAGAATGGATCAAACCAATATAGACGAAAACTATTAACAGTAAACCTATTGGGAACCGTCAATACACCATTGCCAAATACCTATTATTATGGTGATGTATTGCCGCTCAGTGGCATCGGTATCGAAAAACCAGTAACGGGAACTCTTAAAGTTGTGATGAATGGAAAATCCGTTGAATATACCCCTGTTTTGACCTTTGCCGACTTTGGGCCATTTACGGGTAATAAGATCAAGTGGGCAATTGATTATGGGAATGAAGTGGTGGAATTTGCCGAACCGCTACAACTCAAAGTCCCCTCCCTGTCCCATCTTAAGTTTGAGCCCAATGGTTACCACCCGTATGAATCGATCTTTATTGATAATTTTGATTTTTACAAATACTATGGTGGTTCGCTCCCTGAGATTCGATTGGGAAACCATAAGATTATTGATCCTTTTTTTCAGCAATATCTGCATTTTAGTATGAATAATATACCTGAAGGTCAATACGCACTAGAGTTTGTATCGCCGATGTATACAGTCAAAAGCAGTAACATGATCACGGTAAAAAAAATTGCACTCAACCCATTACCTCGGAAAGAAGTATATCGTCTGGATAAAATGACCTTGACTGGGAGCTTTATAGCCGGACGTTCATATGTGGTCGCATTGGCCCATTCTGTAGAAGCCTATAAAGCAAAATCAGCCACTGAGCTTGATATCGTGATACCTCAGGCAGCCCCGGGCAACCATAAATTACAGATGGAGGGTGTTCTCGAACAGGACCTAAAAATATTGGAGCCCCAGTTTACGAGTATTAGCCAGAAAACTGTTTCGGTTGGTGGGAATATAACGATCAAAGGGAAAGGATTGAATGATGTCTATACGGTCTTTTTTGACAACTATGCAATCTTTCCGTCACATGTAGATGGTGAAACGCTCCAGGTGACTCCACCGTATACTTTACTTGCTGGAAAGTATAAAATAATCTTAAATTTCAATTACGATAATAAGTATTTGGATACCAACCAATACATTGAAATCCTGTAATATTATGAAGAAAATTAACCGATATTCTCTTTTTCAGATCTTTCTCTACGCAGTGATGGGCTTTGCATGGCTAGGTTGTAGCACGAAGGAAGAAATCATCCCTGATACCAAACCAATACAGATAAAGGCTCTTCTAGCAGGCAATGTTACGGCATCAATTGTGACTCTAAATGCCGAGGTACAGTATCTAAATGATGAAGTCATCTTAGACCATGGTTTTATGATCATGGGGGTAAACAATAGCAATCCTGAAAAGGTATCGCTTGGAAAGACTGTGAAAGCTGGACCAATTAATTTGGAGTATAAATCCAAATCGGTTTTTGAGCTCGATGCCTATTATTCCTATTATTACTATATACAGACTGAAAAACAGTTATACCAAAGTGACGCCATATCTTTCACGGTTAAGGACTTTTGGGTAGATCAGCAAAGTGTATTGCCGATCACCTTGGGTGACACGCTCCGTCTAACAGGAAATTTTAAGCAGCTGAACAACTACAATATAGTAAAGGTAAGCAACATGTACCCCCAAAGGGAACTCAGTATATTGCAACGCAACAATGAGTCAATAGATATTTTAATTCCTAAAGATCTGGGGAATCATGGCCAGACCATGACAATTCTCGTCAGCAAGTCTAACAACGGGCCGAACTCAAACTTTTCAAGAGAACAAAGCCTGGCTAATATCAAACTGCTTGGAAAGGTAGAATTCAGCGTGAATGGCCCTCATTATTTTGGTGATGATATTCCTTTCAAAAGTTATGGCCTCCATTGGGGCGTTTCAAATTTTAACCTTATTATCAGCAACAGAAGTCTATCGTATTTCGATGACAACGGCAAAATAAACCTTTCTGGGCTTAATATAACCCAACAGTCTATCCGTTTGGGGTATTATAATGGTGTAGATACAATTATTGCCAAACAAAAGCTTGAATTGATCCGCCCCAATCAAGACATCTTTGAAACGACAAATATTGTTGCGCATCCAAGACAGATGAATACCATGCGATTCACCGATTTATTCCGGTATTTTGGATCGGATTATTACAATATGAAAATCTTTGTAGGTGATAGTCTTTCTTCTGGACTTTCCTATTATGGTCCAGATAGCATGTATTTTCAAATGCCCAATCTGCCCGATGGTAGTTACAAAATAACTATTAATACCCCACAATACGGCAATATTGTACTTACAAAACCAATAGAAATTAAGAAGTTAAAATATGAGATCCAAAATAAAATGCCCTATTATATCGGGGATGAAATCACGCTAAAAGGAAATTTTTTAGATAATACCAACTACGTTATTAAGATAAATGACTTTGAGATCTTTAGTGGTGCTGCAAAGAATTCGATGTTTAAATTTAAACTTTGGAATGCCAACTTTGGGAAAGAAAGATTTCAAGTTGGCATTGGTGGCGGTGATTACTACCCTGTTTATCCTGATGAAGGTGAAATAATTGATGTACCGGGTATTCGTATCGATAGCTTTTCACCGGCTAGCGGATATGCTGGAGATATCCTAACGATCACAGGCAAGGGATTTGCAAATATGTACAGCATGGTAAATGTTTTCGTAGGTGATGTACCTGCAAAAGTAATTTCATACAATAACACGTCCGTCAAAATATATGTACCTATCACTATAAGGAAAGGTCTAGTACCTATACGGATGATGTACTACATTCCAAGCGGCGAAGTGGTAGCAACACAAAAATTTGAGGCAAAATAAAATAAAGAGTATTAAATATGTTCAATTTTTTCCCTATTTTGACAAAAAATCTGCATACGCCAAATATCTACATTATCTCTGGGTGCAATGGAGCAGAAAAAACAACTGCAAGTTATACTGTTCTACCTGAGATTTTAGATTGCAGGGAATTTGTAAATGCCGACACAAGATAGCAGTAGGTATTTCTCCTTTCACCACAAAGCGTAGCTGTATCAGCTGGACGAATTATTTTGGAGCGTATAGCGGAATTAATAAAGTCCAAAGTTGATTTGCATTTGAAAAAACGCTGTCCACTCAAAGCTATAAAAATTTAGTGATCGATGCTCAAAAAATGGGCTATTCAGTCACTTTACTCTATTTTTGGCTCGATTCACCTTCACTAGCTATACAACGTGTAAAGAAAAGAGTAGAAAACGGGGAACACAATATTCCATCTGATGTTATAGAAAGACGATATCATCGTGGTTTAGAAAACCTGTTTAACATCTATATTCCGATATGTGATCGCTGGTTGATTTTTGATAACATGGATTTAATACCCGGACTAGACAGGGTGGTAAATTTGGAGAATTCGTTTCAAATAGCGAAATTTGGTTAACACTAAAATCGAGATATCATAATGCACGATAAGGTAAATATTGAAGATATCAATCTTGCTGAACGAATTCGTTTAGGAGTGCAAAAGGCTTAGCCCAATAATTCTGCGGCCCTTTATCTTTTGGGATAACTATATAACGTTTTCTCATTTGATACTATCCTAATTATGTAAGTTATTGAAATGGGCATTTGTACTAGCTATTTTGTTTCGATACTAAAATATTCTTTAATTACCTTTGAAAAATCAGTTGAAGCATCCAAATTAAAAATATTGAAGTCTTTATCAATTAAGATATACCTAGGAATACCTACTACGTTATACATCGAAAGCGATCGAAAATTGCTCCACCCTTCAAAAGCAATTAACTTCTTATTTTTCAAAAAGCTCAACCATCTATTTTTATCATTATCCAATGATATAGACAAAAAGGCAGCCTTATTTTTATATGTCACTGCAAGTCGTTCGAATTCTGGCTTTTGTTCCAGACAAGGCACGCACCAAGTAGCCCATAGATCAATAAAAATAGGTTTGCCCTTAAATTCAGAAAGTTTTCGACGCTTGCCTTTTTCATCCTCAAAATCGAAATCCGAAGCTTGATTTCCCTTCATTAGACTTGAAACGGATGAAAATTTACTTAAAACGGCATTTCGATATATTTGGTTTGACATGCCATTAATATCGTTTTTTAGCTTATTTAAAAGCACTTCATCACTCGTTTTCATTGCCTTGTCAATTCCAGAACTCAGTTCGTTAAACTTGGACCATTCAAGTATTGGCTCTATTTTTTTATTGCTTTCATTGTATTTTATGATCGTATAAAGAATGTACCGATAATTGATTAAACCTAAAAAATCTTTATCTAAGAAGTTGGATGAATATTGCCTGATAACAGGAACAACCTTGGAATCGTAATCAATAAGCTCTGGAATAGAATCTATACGCTCCTTTTTATTGAACATTCTTTTATAATGTTGTCTTAAGCCAGCTAAACTATTTATGACATTGGCTTTTGTCCGAGCTTTTTCAATATATTGAAATGAGCTAGAGGTATTGGTCAGTTTCTTCAGGTCCATATTTCTTTTCTTTTCCGAAGACAAAACATAATCCAAGTTGTCTTCCAGTTTACGACGAACACTGTCTCCGCCTTCCAAAAAAGAAGCACCCTTATAATGAGGATTCCCTTTCAGATAATTCTGTATCTCCGCCCCAATACCGCTAAACTCGGAACGTGTCGGATAAGTTCCATCGATGATCATATGGATGGAATCGTTAGGTGAAATATACAAAGTATTAAAACCTATATCAAAATAAGTCGCCTTATCCAATAAAATATTGATATAAAAATGTCCAGTACTATCGGTCGGAATAAACTGGCTGTCCTTATAATTGATTAAAGCACTGATCTCGTCGGGTTTATAAAGTGTCGCCCCCTCTCCCTTATTGCCTTTAATATTTCCCATTAATATGGCATGACCGGGATTTTGCGCCAAAACCTCTCCCCGAATCTGAGCTGTATGAGCTAATTTAACAATATTATCTGTGGTCGGTGAAATTTCTTTCAACTGCGAATTGAAATTATAAATAGTATCTCCTTTGTTTATGCTTGGGTATTGCAGCGCCTTAGTATAATCCTTACCATCTATTTTAAGGGTAAGATCGGCGAACCAGGCTGTCCCCTTCCCAACGATAAAAGTTCCAATGGCAATACTTCGTGTTTCTTTTGGTTTTAATTTAAGCCTGACACCAAATGTTTCCCAGTCATGCGTTCCATTCAATTTCTGGGACTCCATATTCTCGACGTCAACTTTGGGTTTTAATTGGAGAAATAATCCTGCGAAACCATCAGGAGTTATATTCTCTGTCTTGATTTTCCCTTCGAAAGCAATTTCCTTTCCTTCTAGGTTTTCAGGGATATTCAGCATCAAAACACCTGAATACCCATTGCTATCGCGTACACTACTAATTTTTAACTGTGTCTTATCGACGTAGTTGCTATGTCTTTCAATGGAGAAAGAATAGCCTCGGGATTCTGCTAAGAACCAACCTGCCGGCAGCCCATTTTTAATAATCTGCTGATCAACGTTATAGGATTTGATCTGCTGTGCATAAGTAAAAACTGAAAGAAAGACAGTCGAAACCAAGGTCAACAGAAAAGGCAATATTACTTTCTTCATAATACAGGTTTATTATCGAATACAATATAGATAATATACTTATGTTGTAATGTTAAATAATATTAAATTAGACGTCAAACGCATTGAATTAATATAGTGCTTATTTTCAGGGTTAAAAACTTCTATTTTGAGGTACTTTCAATTCTGCCTACACTCCATAAACTAATTGTGCAAACACAGCCCTACCGCAATAGTGAGATGAACAACTGGACGCCTGTGAGTCACTCTTATTTTTACACTCAAAAGGAAGCTAAAAATTTTATAAATCGTTGACGTTTTTGACCAATGTCAACAACTATATCCTAATATAAACTGCATCTTTGACATATAAATTAATAAGCGATGAGAGAGCAACTTTTACAATTGTTACGTGAAAAAGTGGCGTTAACCGAAGAGCAGTTAGCGGAGGCCCTAACTTATTTTAAACAGCAATCGATAAAGAAAAATGACCATCTTCTCGACGAGGGATCCATTGCCGATGATCTTTTCTTTGTTGGCAAGGGCTGTTTGCGTCTATATTTTCGCAATGACGAACTATCAACGGCAACCCGATTTATGGCCTTTGAGCATACTTTTTTGACCTCTATCGTCAGCTTCATTTCTAGACAGCCAGCTACAGAATTTATCCAAGCCGTAGAAGATACGGAGGTGCTCAGCATCAGCAACACCGACTTTAACTTCTTGAGAGCAAATATGCCTGGCTGGGATAATTTTTATATTTATATCCTGGAATATGGGCTAACTGTTATAAATAATAAACTTAGCAGCTTATTAACCCAAACCGCTAAAGAACGCTATCGCGATCTATTGAAAAATAATCCTGAACTCGTACAGCGTTTGTCTAATGCTAACCTGGCGGCTTATCTAGCGATATCACCTGAAACACTAAGTAGGCTAAAATCTACTAGCTAACTAATAAAAAATGAGAAGCGACGAAGTAAAGAAGGGATACCAACGTACTCCCCATAGAGCCCTGTTTCGGGCCACAGGCGTAAATGATTACGATTTTGATAAGCCTTTTATTGGAGTGGCCAATTCCTTTATCGAAATTATACCCGGACATTTTTTTTTGAATAAGGTGGCAGAAATCATTAAAGAAGAAATCAGGGCAAATGGATGTGTTCCTTTTGAGTTTAATACAATCGGTATAGACGATGGTATCGCTATGGGGCACGATGGCATGTTGTACTCGCTCCCTAGCCGAGAGTTGATCGCCAATTCAATTGAAAGCGTCATGAATGCGCACAAATTGGATGCGATGATAGCTATCCCTAACTGCGATAAGATTGTACCCGGGATGATTATGGGTGCACTACGCGTAGATGTGCCCACGATCTTTGTTAGTGGAGGCCCCATGCGAAAAGGATATACCAAAGATGGTACTGCAATTGACCTGTCTACAGCTTTTGAGGCTGTGGGCAAACACGAAGCAGGCATAATTAGTGACGAAGAGCTCAAAGACATCGAGTGTAATGCATGCCCCAGTGGCGGTAGCTGCTCGGGTATGTTTACAGCAAATTCCATGAACACGCTGATGGAAGCTATGGGTATTGCATTACCCGGTAACGGTACCATACTGGCATTAACACCGGAACGCGAAAATCTATATCGGGAATCAGCCAGGAGGATCTGTGAAATCGCCAAAGACGATCAGCTTTCCAAACAATTCAAACTTAAAAATATCATCAATGAAAGAGCCATCCAGAATGCTTTTGCGGTAGACATGGCCATGGGCGGTAGTACCAATACCGTCCTTCATATGCTTGCTATAGCGCACGAAGCGGATATAGATTTTCAGCTTAGGGACATTAATTCAATATCAGATCAAGTAGCGCACATCGCAAAAATATCGCCCAGTTTAAGTACCGTTCACATGGAAGATGTCCATCGCGCCGGAGGCGTAAATGCTGTAATGAACGAAATGACCAAGCGCAGCAACAATGTCCTTCTGGATAATATGACGGTCGGTGGCGAAATGTTATTCAAAAAGATTGCAAATGCAGCGATCAAAGATTCAACAATCATACATACAATACACAATCCATACAGCCCTGTTGGAGGACTGGCAATTCTATTCGGAAATCTTGCAGAGCAGGGAGCAGTGGTAAAATCTGCAGGAATCACGGGCGAAAAGAAATTTAGCGGGACTGCGGTTTGCTACGATAGTCAAGAGGAGGCCATAGTAGGCATCCTCGCCGGTGATACCAAAGCTGGCGATGTTGTGGTGATACGTTACGAAGGTCCCAAAGGTGGCCCGGGGATGCAGGAAATGTTGACACCTACAAGTCTGATCGTGGGAATGGGATTGGGCAGTTCTGTAGCGTTGGTAACAGATGGCCGATTTAGCGGAGCTACTCGCGGAATAGCTATAGGACATGTCTCACCTGAGGCTGCTGAAGGCGGATTGATTGGATTACTAAAAAACGGAGATCGCATCCTTATTGATGTTGACAGACATATACTTTCAGCTGATATTAGCCAAGAAGAGATCCAACTGCGTAGAAAAAATTTTACTCCGGTCAGAAAAAAACTGAATTCTAAATGGTTAAGTCAATATCGGCAGCTGGTTAGCAATGCAAGCAGTGGGGCTATATTAAATTGTGATTTTTGAAAATAAAACCGTTACAGTTTAGCAAATTGACCTCATAGGCTAATTCTAATTTATTTAGTGAAATACGGAAGTTCCCCTTCTTGGGGATCTGTCATCAAGCTGATCAGAAAAATGACTTTCGTTTTCCTTTGAACCAATGGCTGTTTGCGGCTTGCAATAATAGCAACTCCATCGTGCATGGTACTTTTTGTATCCAGATATACTCTTCCTAGATCAAGGACTTCTTGGTTCAGGTTTATAGCACCGGAATTATAGTCATTAGAACCGATATAATTGGTAAATGGCAATCTAAAATATTTAGGAAGCTATTCTATTTTTAGTCTCATGGATAAACTGTAGGGCTCAAATCCCTCGTGCAGGTACAGTGCAGTGGCTGAAGTATTTTTAGACAAGACACTTAACTCCAGATAGTCTGCTTCGTTTTCCTTTGCCCACATTTTAACGCGATCAATCAATGCTTTACCAATTCCTATTCCGCGCATATCCATATCAACAACAATGTCCATTAAATACATACATTTCAAGGGTACGAAACAATTGTAAGGCGGGCTCTCCTGTAATTGTGTAATTACAATTCCTTTTACCTCACCATCTGCTTCATATACAAAGGCTGTAAACTGATCTTCTCCGGCAATGACTCTTTGCAAAAAACTTTCGTCCTGATGTGCCGTCTGCAAATAATAGGGTTCATGATGTGCCAACTGTTCAAAGAGTTGGAAATAAAGGCTTTTTATCTTTGGTAGATCTGCCTGTATTGCTTTTCTAATGTTCATATTTTTACTATTCAACAATTGTCACTTTTCTGTTTTGAATGTTTGTTTAAGTTGCGAGGTGTATCCATAATGATCTGTTTATACCATAGGTGCTGGTTCGCGTTATATTTATTTACCCAGTAATTGTGTCAATCAAAGGTTTGTCAAAGTGTAATGCTTTCAAAATTTTTATCGCTTTTGCTTTATCGTCAATTAAAGCCTTCTCATACTCAAATACTAGTCCGCTAATAGATAATCTCTCGTTGCCTGTTAGTCCATCAAAACTCATACATTTCTCTGATATGATATAATTAATCCACTGTTCTTTAATAAACTGCTGTAAATGTCCAAATGCTGGCTTTCCCCCTTCTCTGCCCTTTACCATTGTTGGAATAATAAAGTCTTGTTGACAATGTATAGGTTGGTCTGCAATTATTATCCAATCCTCTTCATTGATAGCATACTCTTCAATGCAACATGCACTTGCGTCCTCCATCGTGGAAAAGAAATGATCCCAATCTGCAGAACTGTCCCCTAAGCTGTAATATCCAAAAAGATAAACTCCGCCTTTTGCCTGACAAAGCATCAGCTTTTTTGTTTTTCCGTCTATGTCTTTAAATACTACTTTTCTCATTATATTTTTAAAAGTGAATGTCTTACTATGGGAAAAAGTAATTCTACCAGATATTTTTTTGGTTCGTTTGCTACAATATAATTATATATAATATTTTAACCAAGCTTTGAAATAGGGCTGTAGCTTTTCGCTTAAATTTATCATCCGCCATTCCCGATCAACTCCTTTCTCCAGCTATAATATTTCGAGGATACCAACATGTAGTGCGATATTGATGATTTCACAATTATGACTCTGCCCAATAAAATTAATGTAGTCAAAGGGATCTTGCACGAAAAGAGGTCATTAAAACTACATAATTGAATTGTTATAAAAAAGGTCGATTTACATCTTTTTAAAGATTTTTAATCAATGGCAGCTCATGCTTCAAAATCTCCTTTTGATCATATTTTAGCTATTTTGGTAACAAGTAAAGCTTTTGTAGTTTTAAAGTTCGTCAAACGATACATTGATATATTGTTTTTGATAAATGGAAATATCAAAAGTATCATGACTTTTTAACGTGTTCAATACTTCCGTTTGAAAGGTAAGTTCTTTTTCTAAGAGATTATTCCAATATTCAGGACTATCTGAAAAATTTTCATAGTAATCCAATGCGTCGATAATTCCATAAAATAATCTTTCTAAACTTTTTACATCATCTAAGTCGGACGTGGCGTCAGCAAAGGCTTCCAATATAAAAACTTCAATAGGTTCGGCCTCTTCAAAATCATCTGCATATTCATCGGTTTCAGCGTTGCTTTTTTCAATCGCTCTTCGATAATGTTCTACATTTTTATTTTTAATGTCAGCAAGTAATTTGTTTTTATCAATATCAATTTGGATATACTTTTTAAAACCTCTTCAAAATTGGGTAACAGAAAGTAAAAACCAAATACAGCTAACTTCAATTTCGCCTTTTGTTCGGTTGAAAGTTTTCTAAGGTCTGCGCCTAGGCTTTCATAATGTTGTTGGATGTGTTTTACTATGTCCATTGTGTGTATTTAAATTTAGTTCCATTTTAGGATCCTTGAGTATCCCTAATTTTTCGGTTCCTAATACTCCATCGAAAAAGTGATTCTCATAATTTCTATAAAGGTTTTTTATTCAAGTATATACAAAATAAAAATGATAGTGTTATTATATTTACAATCCGCCGGGTTTCTTTTCAGATCCGTGCGTATTCAAACATTAAGCGTTATCGATAAAATAAGATAATTCAAGCTATACTCCCCGGTAACCATCTCCTATTTTAACAAATCTTTAAAGTTTTTTTACAGTATCTCTAATCTTATCATAATATGAGATTCTCTTTGTTTTTATTTGATCTTCTTTTGCAATGAATATAGTATTAAATGTCTCTACAGCAGCGTTATTGAATACATAGAAGCTATTGGTTACCTACTCTATATGCCTATGTGGATTGGCATGTACCATGACACCGTCTATATCTAAAAAGAAAATCATAAGGCACTAAGCTAATAATCAATTTGGCACTTCCACTCCACCCGTTAGCAATTTAATAATAAAAAATATTAGCCATAGATTGATAGCCCAGCCTTGTAAATTCAACGTATAAGCCATAGCATGAAACAGTTTAATAAATATGGTTTTTCATGTGCTATGGGTTCGAAACTACGAGAACTTGTGGAAACTCAACTTTCTAATGAACTGAATGCATTATTGGACACGAGCATCAAATTTGATTTTGACCGGTCGGAATCCTGTATCGAAGAGCATGATGGAATGTTTCTGGATGGTCACCTTGAAAATTATTCGGGCATTATACTGACTGACAAACAAGCATCAATTAAAGCAGATAAAGATTTTGGAATGAAACTGGAAATAATTGAAAAAGGTCAAAAATAGTGATGAGCCAAAAAGTATCAGTTAAAAGACTGCCTGAATATTGATGGTGATACATTCATTTTTGCCTTAAATAATTTACTGAATGATTGTGGATGTTCGAAACCTAACTGGTATGCGATTTCACTAATGGAACTTTCGGTAGTGGACAGCTTTTCCTTAGCTTTATCAATCAGTTTATTATGTATGTGCTGTTGAGCACTTTGCCCGGTCAAGGAGCGAAGCATATCGCTCAAATAACTTGGGGATGTATTCAGGTGTTCAGCAAGATCGTGTACGGTCGGCAGTGCCCTGCCCAATAGTTCCATACTATTGAAATGATTATCCAAAAAGTCCTCCATTCTAATTAAAAGGTCGTTATTTACTATTTTTCTCGTGATAAACTGCCTTTTGTAGAAACGGTTGCAGTAATTCAGCAACAAATCAAGCTGGGAAATAATTACCTCATGGCTCAACTCATCCATCCTGCTTTTTAATTCATCATCAATTATTTTAAAGATTGACATGATCGTTTGCTTTTCATGTTCAGATAGATGAAGTGCCTCATTGGTGGCATAAGAAAAGAATCCATGCTGTTTTATTTTCTTTGCCAACGGATAGGATAATAAAAAATCTGGATGAATGGATAAAACGTAACCTGATTTGGTACTACGTGGTGGGGCTTCGAAGATCTGATGCGGAGCTGAAAATATCAATCCTCCTTCGGCGAAGTCATAGTAACTTTGCCCATATCTTGCCTTTCCTTGCATATCCGGTTTATATATGATCTGATAGAAATCTGTCATAAACGAGGTAAAGGATTCATCCGGATCAATATGATTAACACCGATATCAATGAGGCTCACCATCGGATGAAAGGGCATCACCTGCCCCAACGTCCGATGAAAGTCTGACAAAGATTTAAATTTGCGAAGTAAGCCTTCTTCCTTTTCCATGTTATAAATTTAACCGATTTTTTTATGTCTAAAAAGCAACTATACCAGTTTCTGGGTTGATCTCTTCGGATATAAATTTCCCTGTCGGTCCTTTCTCCCCGATCATAGCATATTTCAAAATACGTTTGCCTGCTTCCTCAACACGACCTGTACCCCGGTGGTTGTTAAAATCTGTTGCTGTAAAACCTGGGTCAACAGCGTTTACCTTAAACGCTGTGTCGCGCAGTTCTAGGGCAAGTGCAATCGTGTACATATTGAGTGCTGCTTTTGATGGGCCATAAATACCGCCAACATAATCGCGGTATTGAAAATCAGGATTGCTACAGAGCGTCATGGATGCCATACCGGAGGTCACATTAACTATACGTGGTTGCGAAGAATTTTTCAACAGATCGATAAATGCCTTTGTAGTTCTTACAGCTCCATAGAGGTTGACATTAAACACTTCGTGCAAAACGTTAAGATCTACAGACGCTGGTTTCTGTGGCATCCCGCCACTTATTCCTGCATTATTAATAAGAACATCTAATATTTCTGTTTTTCCGCCAATTTCTTTTCGCGCCGCATCTACCGATGCTTGGTCCGTGATGTCGATCTGGATAGCTTCAACATTACGCAACCCCTCTGATTTTAACTTTTCAACGGATTGCTGGCCATTCTTCAAATTACGGGTTCCTAAATAAACATAATACCCGTTCTGTATCAATTGGCGAGCAGTCTCGTAACCAATACTTTTGTTCGCTCCTGTAATAAATACGTTCTTCATTTCTTTAAATTTAATGATGAAACAAAGTTCTGAAAACCGTTTTCTCAGGACGTAGCCAAAATGAGAAATTGCTAAGCCAAAACAATTTTTATCATTTTAAATTCCAAATTCGGCTAAGAAATATGAGACGAAACTGTCTATTATTCGCTGGTCATCCTAAAGCGACTGCAATCATTTTCAAGTTTTTATAAAATTATATATATTGGATTTGAAATAAAGGCTATTCATACTTAACCAATATCTTATGGGAAACATATTTGACGACGAAAAGTTTATACCCTTATGAAGGGCAATAAAAGAGCATTTCAAAAATCATTATGACAGCGTATTCATCGCATTTCTCCCATTCTTTCAACTTGACAGAAAGGAAACTGATAAAGCTAATCTAAAAAAAGCTAGGTTACTATCGCATGAAGAAGCGCTGAAGGAGATTGATTTATTAAAAAAACTTCCCGAAGCGAATAGGGATATCTATAGTTACGACAATAACCGATACCCCGCCGATGAAGATTTTTAGGAAGGGTAAAGCAATTCCTTCGAAAAATATCGTGAATGGCCCAGCCCTGACGGACTATGCGGAACTTAATACGGCTCTAAGGACTTCAACAGGTGTGCTAAACCGAAATTTCACAAGACCGGACCTCATGGAAAAGCTTAACAATTATGCAGACAGCGAAAGTATTATTTCCCCATGCTTATCAATAAGCTCTCCCACCTTTTCAATAACATGACGCTCGATCTCCGCCAAAGCCTTACCCTCCCAAGGTTTAAAATTATACCAATAGGCTGTCACTTCGCTTGTGGTCATACGGCTTGTGATCGATGAATGTACGTCGGTCACCTGGATACCTAAGTCTCCAAAGACTTCTCTTTCAGCAATTCTCCAAAATGGTTCCGCATCGATCAATAGGCCGTCCATATCAAAGATTACCGCCTCTACCATAAGCTGTTCTTTCTTGTTTCGAATCGTTCATATAGATCAGGCAGACAGATGGTAAAGCAATCTCGTCAAATTCCCATGGCCCGGCCTCTCTCAAGAACCCTTTGTTTTCAAAAAATTCTATCATAGGATTACCAAGATATTCATTGATCCAAATCCCATCAACATGTTTACTTATGGAAAAGCATTTCTGAAATAATGATTCACGGATCTCGTCTTGGGAAAATTTCCGAAGGATCGAAAAATCACCGATCCGTATTGAGCGCCTTTCTTTAAGTGCTTGTGGCACCTTGCCTCTGGAAGTAACTTTTGCATAGCCCACCGCCTTATCATCGACATATACAACAAGCCATTGGTTGGACATGCTGTTTATTTCACTGATAAAATATTTTCTATCATAATATTTCTCTATGTACAACTGAACAGATGCCTTATCAAGTATTGAACTGAACTTTTCTGTTGCTAGCTCCTTTATCAATTCCAGTAGAATATCTACTGATTCATCTGTGGCAAGTGCAAATTTGGTAACTATATTCATTTTTTCCTTAAAAGTTTAAACAAATTTATGAAGGATACATCAATAGCAATAGTACACATGATGTAAATACAGCCAGTACAGATGGTTTTATTTCACCGATCGGTAGAACATGGATTATGCCCTAAACGTCGGCCGTTTTCTAAGTTTTTTAAGTGTTTTTAGGTAAATAGTATTAGCCAATTACAGTGTATTCCATGGTTTTATACAAAAACATGGAAGACATGCGGGATTCAGGGATTCAGATTCGGTAAGATAAACCGATGCAGAATTTAACTGAGCCGCTTTCCCAACTGCCTGATCGCTTCGATCCGCTTTGGAGTGAAGGTATCTGCAAAAACAAGCCTGAAATATTGGTCAAAGGTTGCAGAAAATGAAAATGTAGACCCGGGTGTAAACCGCACACCAATTTCCTCACATAGCTCGTAAAAGAATTTCATGTCGATATCTTGTGGCATCCTTACCCAAAGATTATATCCCCCCAAAGGTGTAGCCATAGCGATGTCCTCAGGAAAATGAGCAGACAACAGATTAATGGCGAAGTGCGCATTTTTTGCCAGTTGCATGCGGAAGGACCTTAAATGGCGATCATAACTGCTGCCTGCTATCAAACGGCTTACAGTTTCCTGATACAGTGGCGAAACACTGCTTCCCAGTGCAAATTTTATCTGCTCGGCACGCTCTGTAAACTTACCAGAGCTCAGCCATCCGAGCCTGATCCCGGGAGCCAATGTCTTTGCATAGGATGAATAAGTCATTACCAGTCCGCTCTCATCGTAACTTTTTATGGTATTGGGCCGCTGGCCAGAAAAATACAGGTCGCCATAAATATCGTTTTCTATTACAGCCACATTATGTTGCTGGGCAGTTTTAAGCAGCAGCATTTTCTTCTCATCGCTTAATAAGGTTCCGGTTGGATTATGAAAATTCGGGGTAACGACCACGGCCTTTATCGTCTTTACCTCAATGGCTTTTCTGAAAAATTCAACATCAAAACCAAGCACCGGATCAACAGGAATCTCTATAACCTTGAGCCCGAGCACCCTGATGACTTCAAGTACAGAAAATACAGACGGGCTTTCCAGTGCGATCACGTCTCCCCGCTCACATGTCGCGGAAAGAGCAATGTATAGCGCCTGCAATGCTCCATCCGTGATGAGCAGTTCATCAGTGCTGATCATGGTGTAGTAAGAGGCAGCTCGCTTGGCAATATGATCCTTCAACGCCAGGAGCCCACTTGTCGGATAATAGCGCAATAGACCTGCTCCCTGTTCCCTGATCACCTGCTGCATCGTCCTTAGCAATAACTTTTGCGGGATAATGAGGTCACCGGGAGCAGCTACATTGAATTCCGAAATTTTCCTGCCCATCCGCAGCGAAGTGGTGAGTGCAAGATGATTGCTGAAAATAGCATCTCTTATAACAGGTTTTTGCAAGCCTGTGACGGGTGTTGCTTTTGAAAGCGTATTGCGAACGTAATAGCCTGATTTTGGAATACTTTCAACCGATCCGCTAAGTAACAGATGCTCATAGCCCATCTGTACAGTACTGGAACTGAGCTGATATTTTTCCTTTATTTCCCTGACCGATGGCAACTTATGCCCAGGCTTGAAAATACCGTTCTTGATATTTTTTTCGATTTCATTGGTAAATATTTCAAACTTATAGGCCTTCATCTGTATCGGTTGTTTTGATTTTAACTGTACCTGTACCGCAAAGATAATCTTTTTAATTTTGACCAAAGATTGAAAGAGTTCTAAAGAAGAGATCATTATTCAACCAATAACCATCTTGAGCAAAAACTCACGCATCGTTTTAACTTGCTAATTAAATAATACAATGAATACAACTAAAAATATCGGACAAAATATTGGTTCACCAGACCTTCAGATTCCTTCTTTCTTCTTGGTAGCGATTCTCTCTCTGGGAACATTCATAATCTTTTTTCAGGGATTCATGGTTGCTCCTATTCTTCCCCAGCTGTCCGGACTTTTTCATGTTACAATACAGCACGTCAGTTTTATCGAACCGGCATATCTGTTGAGCTATGGGGTTTCGACATTGTTTTATGCTCCCTTGTCAGACGGATATGGACGATTTCCGGTGATTGTCTTTTCTTTATCCGGGTTCATTGTAATAACGGCCTTGACTGGTTTCGCAAACAGCATTGATCAGCTTATCTTTCTCAGGTTGCTGACAGGTCTTATTGCCGGTGGAGTCGCTCCTACAACCATAGGTTGGATCGGCGACCGTTTTCCCTATGAGAAAAGAGGACATGCCTTGGGCCTATTTTTTGGTTTCATGGCGGCGGGCACAGCATTTGGTTCAAGTGCCGGAGCACTTTTGACTGCCTATGTGGGATGGAGATCGCTATTTTGGATCGTTGCAACGCTGGGAATAATCATTTTGGTGTTTCTTCTTTTTAAGCGTAAAAAATTTCTACAGCAACATCATCAAAATACAGGGTCATTCAAGAATATGATCACTGCATACTTTGACATACTCAAATTGCCAAGAGCGCGCCGCACCTATACTTTTGTGCTGCTGAATTCCATGTTTCATAGCGGTATCTTTGCATGGACCGGATATTTCTTTTTTAAAAATTATCAGCTTGATGAAAAAGGTGTAGGGTTGGCGCTGCTGGGATACGGAATACCTGGTCTTTTTTTAGGACCATACTTAGGGAAAATGGCTGACCGATATGGACGTAACAAGATTATCCCAATAGGAATCACCCTCGGGGCATTATCCGTTGTACTCCTGTCAATGCAATATCCATTAATGGCTTCCTGTCTATTGGTTGCCACCCTTTCCCTGGCCTTTGATATGACACATCCTCTTTTCGCAGCAATTATTACGACACTTTCTGAGCGCAAAGGGGTTGCGATCGGCCTATTCGCATTTGTCATGTTCATGGGCTATGGACTCGGAAGCCTGATACTCAGTCTCATTATAAATCTTGGTATCAACCAAAGTTTTCAGGTCTTTGGATTTTGCGCCGCAGCAGGCGCAGTGATATCCGTTCTTACGTTCAAAAATGAAAAATAACTTCTCTGATTAATCATTTCGTACCTTCAATTTTATTGATAGGTACATTTTTATGAGGCTGTAAAGTAAGAACTGTACTATCAGAAGTAGCGTTTTACCGTATTATTTCGTACTAAATAGATCGGGACTTATTATTAACGAACCTTTTAAAAAGTTATGAAAAAATCAACCATCTATACTTTTATCTATAAAAAATTGAAACAAAGTTTTAATACCAGTGCAGCCATAATTGTTTTTATTGCACTCGTTGGATTTGTTTTTCAATCCTGTAACAAAGATAATGCTCCGAACGATGCTAAAGACACATCGACAATCCCGAGGATGGAAGATGTATTAGAGGGGAATGATCGAAGCCTGATTGACTTACTGCATAAAATAAGAGGTAGCGTAGGAACCAGAGGACCAGCCTCGAAAACAATCTGGAGCAGAAAAAATAATTATTTTATTGGGCTGTATATAAGTGCTAATCATGTTTACAACCTATCTGGCTGGAGATCGAGGGATGCTGAATTCTTTGATCTATTGGCAGAAAATATCGGTATTTTCGAAACTTCACAAATTCCTCAAATTAACGGAAATATCAATTTGGGGGACATACTAATAGCTGATTTTCCCCTTATGCATTTCGATATCTCTCCAAAGGCCACCAACACCACGATAGCACCTTCCGAAGATTTTTACCTAGGTGTTATCGACAATCAACGCATCAAAAGAGGGCCGTTACCCCGTTATCCTGATTTCGTACAGACAGCTGAGGAGCTACAATTGTATGACCCAAATGATCGCACAACTGCACTTGAAACCTGGAGCATTCCGGTCGCAGGTGAAAAAGCCATCGCTGTCGGATATCCCCAGGATAGAGCTAGTTATCCAAATGGAGCCGTAGTCTACGGGAAAATACTATCGGATATAGAAGCAAGAGATATCATCCAGAAACTGATTTCTGCCGGAGACTCCGAAGGTGATATTCCCTATCGTCCGGAAGCAGAGTTTTTTATAGAAGTTCAGACCATAGCCGGTATGAGCGGTGGTGGGGTGTTCAATTCAGCCGGACAATTATTGGGTATTATGGTGAGAGCGAGCGAAAAGAAAAATGCTCCCAAAATCACCAGGGTAGTGAAGACAGCCTATATCCAATCTAAAATGGTGGAACTCTATAATACATTATCTGAAGCTGACAAAATTAAATTAAGACCCTTCATAAGTGGCGAATTGTAAAAATTGCAGACCATCTAAAAAATGGTATCGAATTTGGAGTAGTGTAAACCCTCAAAAAGTATGTAACACAAACAGGTGTTTATGTTGGACCGTTGCTAAAATCATTTCGGAAATCATACTTTTCAGGCGTAAAAGAAAACTCGTTGCAACCTACTTTGACAAGATACGTACAGGGAAAAATAATTAAAATATAATGTTTATTTAAACAATAACTCCTTAAAAAAATGGGAAAATTTATTCCTTTGGATACGTTAGCGAAGTGGCTTGATGCTTGGGCATTATCCCGCGAGTTAGCACCGCCGACCAGGTTCAAATCTGGCTATAGAATTGATGTTGGTTATGAGAGACAAAAGGCCCGCTATATTTTTCAAGAACTTAATGATGATTTTATTGAGCTTTCAGAAACCATTCATGAAACTTGGGTTTTCTTGAAAGTCTGTGCCGCGCTTAGCGAAGCCAAGAGTAAAATTTCAGAAAGATGGGTAATTCAACCACAAGGGTACATGATGTCTTGTATTTATCCGATGGATATTCCGGATACAGAACTACCCAAAGGTTACAGGATAGAATTTGATCACTATAATTCAACTACAGTTGTTAAAATAGTAGCTCACAATGGGGCTTTAGCGAGTATAGGGCGACTCATTATTGTAGATGATTTGGCTGTCTATGATAGAATTTCAACGGAAGAAAATCACAGAAGAAAAGGTCTAGCGACGTTTTTGATGAAAGAACTCGAACGAATTGCGATCGCTAAAGGTATTCATAAAAATTTCTTGGTAGCGACAGAACAAGGAAAATTACTATATCAATCTTTGGGCTGGCAGGTTGATTGTCTTTACACATCAATTGTTATTCCTGGCTAATCTCTATTAAATTCAAGATAAAAATCGAAGGCATTGTTTCCCGTGCCTTCAAATCGGGCTAACAGTGAGTTTACCCCGTCTTTTATTTTCAGATTATAGGAGGTATAGATCGCATAAATTTGCTCTTTGTTTAAAAATCTATTGTTCCCATTTTCGTTCTAGCGATTCTCTTCATTTATAGGAATATGTGAATTGAAGTCACCTTTACCATGCTGACTGATGTATTTCCTTCCCGTTAACATTTCAATAAATTTCTTATTCGACAATACCGACTAAAATTTAAACTGCCAGCCGTTTTCTGCTGCCATTTGCCCGAACGTTCCTTCATACAACCGGGCTAATTTGAACCGTTGCTAAACAGTAGAGATATCAATACCTAAAACTAAAATTCGATAACTAGAGTAAGCCATATGGTTGGGTATATTCTTTGAAATATTTTTAAATCTCAATTTTCAATTTATTTACGTAAAATTGTTTTCGATGAGAAATTACCTTATAGTTTTTGGAATACTATTTTTTGCAGCATATGCTGCCGCTCAAACAAAAAATACAAAAAAGGAAGCGCTTTTAGTCGGGATCTTCCACTTTAATAACCCAGGTGCCGACCTAGCCAAAACGGAGACTTTTAATGTAATGAGCAAGAAGTCTCAACAGGAGCTTGAGTCAGCTTTGATTTTTTCTGCCAATTGATTGAACATTTTTCTGCTTTCATGAACCGGATTTACAGCATCAATGATTACATTATGTCCCAAAGTAAGATTTTCATAGGCTAAATTTATCAACGCGCCATAATGCTGTTCTTACTGCTGAGTTATCCGGCTGTGTTATCTTTTGTGTCTCCATTTCCTAATTATTAACATTCAATGAAACAATCTAAAATCCAAAATCCACTATTCTTTAGCAAATTTTTTTACATACCAGTATGTCCCCAGTGGTAATGCAAAAATTTGGAACAAGAAAGTAAATAAGGACATTAGCCCCTCCAGGTGATTGGCATTAGCTTTAATCATCAATTGTGGACCAAGCGGACCATTTGAAAAAACGAAGATATTTACAAGGTTCCAGCCTAGATGAATCGCTATTGGCAGATAAATTGAACCTGTCTTCTTAAACGCAAAGGCGAGAACCCATCCAAACGAACCAGTCATAAGTAAAACAATAAGCATTTGTAATGGGTTTCCAAAAGAACCGTATGAAAACCAATGATAGACACCAAATGAAATTGCTGATAACATGCAGGCCCACATAGCCCCTATCCTATTTATTGCAATATAAAGCAATGCTCCTCGAAAAACAAATTCCTCAAATAGCACAGATTTTAAGATCCACCATATACTATTAAAAAGCACCTGAATAGACATCTGCTTATTGTAAATCCAAAAATTATCGGCCAGATAGACATTCATAACATGATAAGCAGCGCAAACAAAACTGGCTATCCCAAGTCCTATAAGAAAATCTTTAGACCTATTTTTTGTTATCGCTAGTCCTAGGACCGTAAGCTGCTTTTTTTCGATTAACCATAGCAAAATCCAAGATAAGAACAAGATGATAATAATGCCGATCATAGGTAAAAGTTTATATATTTTTTAGGCATTAAATATAACTCAAGTGTCTGCTAATAAAAATTTTATATAAATATAATGAAATTTCTAAAAGATCTGTAACTTTTAATTGAAGCCCTACAATGACATTCATATATGCTGCTCTTTACTTTTAAGTATGTCAGATATTTTCTTGTTCGGGTTAAAGAATATTCAACGGCCAGTGGTATAGTAGCAAAGATCTTACGTTTTATTATTCTTCTTTCCTCCAACATTTTAAGGTCCATAACCTTACTATCATTATGGTAACTACTTGCTAATATAAAGTTAAGCACTTAATTTAGCAAATATCAGTCGCTTTATTATGTCATTACAGATAATTGAAAAATACCTAAGAGAAAAGCTTGACAATGTTCAAGAACAGCAGAGCTTCGGCTACCATCTTTTTTTTTATGGAACAGATCATAGACTTCCATTTGTGAGTACCGCTGATTCGGATAATGAATACGACGATGTATCAAAACTCAATCGCCAGGATATTTTCCGTGTCAATATCGGAGTTTCGAAAGAATCCTTTGCCAAACTTTTTTCCGAATCTGGAATTGAATGGGATTTTACAACCTTGAATACTTTTTTGCCCCATCCCCATTATGCAGCACAAAATTTTATCTGCATACTTAATCCATCTGGAGAAAAACTGATCCAGACCCTTCAATTTATCGATGAGGCGTATCTAATCGCCAAGAAACGATTTGATAAAAAACAAAATAACAAGCTCAATATAGAGATGGAGTAATTCTAAAAAGCACTTGTTCTTTAGATCATACCACTCATGATAGCTTGCAGTTAAATACATATAGAAAAATCAAAGAAATTAAAACGTTATATATTTCAACTGAGCTAATTGTTTATTGATCAGACGCGAGGTATAATACACCGCCGTATCGTAGTATAGCCAGTGAGATGAAGCGCTTTACCGGTCAATGTCAAGTGATTGCGTACAAATGGACGTCTGTAAAATAGCTCCATGCATCTAAATAACTCAATTCTGCATTCTATATTCGTTAGGAGTGTAACCAGTATTCTTTTTGAAAGCTCTTGTAAAATGCGCCGGATATTTAAACCCCAATTCGTATGCAATCTCATTGATGGTTTTTCGGTTATCCAATATCTTCTGTTTAGCCAACGCCATTATTTTTAGTTGGATGTATTCCAAAGCCGTTTTACCTGTTTCTTTTTTTATCAAATCACCGAAATAATTGGTAGAAAGGTTTAATTGCTCGGCACAGTAGGTAACAGACGGTAAACCTATTGTTTGCGGCTTGTCCGATTGATAATATTCGTTCAACAGCTTTTCAAACTGGACTAAAATATCAGTGTTTACCTCATTACGGGTGATAAACTGACGTTCATAAAAACGTATGCAATAATTCAAAAAAAGTTCAATGTTGGATGCAATCAGCATTCTGCTATGCTTGTCCATACCCCGTTCCAGTTCGTACTTGATTTTGTCGAAACAATCCAACACAATCTTTCTTTCCCTTTCTGACAGGTGCAACGCTTCACTGGATTGGTACGAAAAGAACGTATATTCATCAATATGCCTACCCAAAGAGGTGCCTCGTATCAGGTCGGGATGGAACAGCAAAGCGTAGCCCTGCGGTTTATAATCCTTGTTAATATCCACATTGATGATCTGCCCCGGAGCAACAAAAACCAATGTCCTGTCCTGATAATCATAGGTATGTTTTCCGTATTTCATATCACCGCACATCACTTCTTTTAAATACACCGCATAAAAGCCAAAATTCATCTTGGACGCATAGATTTCCGGCACCCTGCCGTCAAAATCCATAATGCTTACCAAGGGATGTAAATTCTCCTTATGATAAAAAGCATCGTGTTCACTTACCGTATCAATTCTTAAAACTTCGTCCATATTATTTGCATTTAAAAATGAATACAAATTTACCCAATATTTCTACCCCTCTATGCAATTTGGTGCAAATCAGTGAAAATGGTAGCATGATCCGTGGAATGTATAAGAAATATATATAAATAAGATAAGACCTTTGTATTGTAAACGTATAAGGTGATGCAAATCACGGCAAACATAAACAGCATTTTAATAATAATAGTAAACAAAAGATTGATGATGAAACTGATGGAAAATAAAGTTGTTCTTATTACGGGAGCTGCACAGGGTATTGGATTTGCTACTGCAAAAGCATTCGCAGAGGCAGGTGCGTCGGTAGCATTAGCTGATTTGGATAGAGATTTGGTAAACAAGGCAGCAGACCAACTAACGGCAGCTGGATATAAAACACGCGCTATTGTTTGTGATGTTTCGGATGATGCACAGGTGAAGGCAATGGTCGATAAAACAGTAGAGACATTCGGAAGACTGGATGCAGCCTATAACAATGCTGGTATCCAAAATGTGCTGGCGGATACCGCAGACCAAACGATGGAAGATTTTGACAGGGTTACAGGCGTAAATTTTCGTGGCGTGTGGAGCTGCTTGAAATACGAATTACAGCAGATGCGTAAGCAAGGCAACGGTTCTATCGTAAACTGTTCGTCTATTGGCGGTATCTTAGGAGGCGCCCAGAGAGGAACCTACCACGGAGCCAAACACGGCGTGATCGGACTTACCAAAAGTGCAGCATTGGAATATGCTTCACAGGGAATACGTATCAACTCCATCTGTCCCGGTCTAATCCATACCCCAATGGCGGATAAAATGATGGCTGGTGGTCAGCAGGATGCACTGGATGCGATGTTAGCAGCCGTACCTGTCGGTCGTCTCGGCCGGCCCGAAGAAATAGCCAGTGCCGTGGTATTCCTGTGCAGTGATGCCGCAAGCCTAATAGTGGGCCATACGCTGGTCGTGGACGGCGGTTACAGCATCCAATAAATTGATTTATAAACTAAAAATAGAGATATGAGTAACAGAACAGTATTTCAGAACAATGAGAATAGCAACCCGTCCAACCGCCGGGATTTCTTAAAGAGTGCCGCCCTTTTTGGAGCTGCTGCCTGCGTTCCTCCTACTGTATTGGTATCAAGCTGTACAGGTGCAGAGCGGAAAACAACAAGTTCAAAAGAAAGTCAAAACGAAAATACTATGCCCGTCATTACTAAACGCCGTACGTTAGGGAAAGGCAGTGCCGCGATGGAAGTTTCGGCATTGGGCTTCGGTGTCATGGGAATGAATTACCATCGTGGCACACATCCCGATGAAAAAGCCATGATAAAACTGGCTCATGAGGTGGTGGAGCGTGGTGTTACCCTTTTTGACACAGCAGAAACCTACGGTCCATTCTTCAACGAAGAATTGGCAGGTAAGGCACTTGCCGAGTTTAAGGGCAAAATTGCCGTTACCACAAAATTCGGATTCAACTATGCCGGAAACAAAAAGAACGAGATGCCCGCCCAAGCAAATAGCAAGCCCGAACGCATCCGTGAAATGGTGGAAGCATCATTGAAACGTCTGAATATTGATGTGATAGAATTGCTGTACCAACACCGTTTTGACCCCCATGTGCCTATCGAAGATGTGGCGGGAACGGTGAAAGACCTTATCGCCGAGGGAAAGGTAAAACACTTTGGTCTTTGTGAAGTCGGGGCAGAAACTATCCGCAAGGCACACGCAGTACAGCCTGTTACAGCCATACAGAGCGAATACCATTTGATGTGGCGTGAAGTAGAAAAAGAAGTATTGCCCCTCTGTGGAGAACTGGGCATCGGGTTTGTACCGTACAGCCCTCTAAACCGTGGTTTCCTCACGGGAGCCATTAACGAATATACAAGTTTCAATTCCGGCAACGATAATCGGAATATCCTGCCACGTTTTACCCCCGAAGCGATACGGGCAAATCTCAGGATTGTGGAGGAACTAAACAAATTCGGACGGACTAGAGGTGTTACCACCAGTCAGGTAGCCTTGGGATGGTTGCTGCAAAAAGCACCGTTTATCGTTCCCATTCCCGGAACGACCAAACTTTCACATTTGGAGGAAAACCTAAGAACACTGGATTTCACTTTTAGCGCACAGGAATGGAGCGAACTTGAAATGGCAGTGGCCAATATTACTATTGTTGGCGACCGTTACCCCGCTTCCGAACAAAAGCAAGTACAAAACTAACGGAATAAGGCTCGTAACAGGTTTATTCTTAAAAATACAACAATGAATATTTTCAAAAATCTAAGGTTGATATTGTCGCTTACATGTATAGCAACAATATCAGCTTGTAATAACAATAAAAAACCAGAAACAATGCAAGAAGAAAGTAATACTTCGATTTTCCCGCAAGGCGAAAAAATCACCAACGGATATTTTACTGGGGATGCATTCCTGCGTATCCTGCAGGAAAAGGACAAGAACAATAATTTTGCCCTCGGCAACGTAACCTTTGAACGCGGAGCAAGAACCAATTGGCATACCCATCCCCAAGGGCAGGTATTAATTGTTACCGAGGGCATAGGCTGGTATCAGGAAAAGAGAAAACCTGCACAGGTCATCAAGAAAGGCGATGTTATAAATATCCCCGAGGGTGTGGAGCATTGGCACGGAGCATCTGCCGACAGCAGGATGATACATATTGCTATAACCAACTATCAGGACGAAGAAAATGTAACATGGTTGCAACCTGTAACGGATGCAGAATATAATGAGGTTGATAAAAAATAAAACATCACGAATGATAAAGCCAAAGAAAGTTTTGCAATGGATTTTATTTTTTGTTATAACGATAAGCGTGAACACAGTAAAAGCACAAGATAATACCAATATGCACACTAAATTAGATATCCAACAGCAAAGTATTGTAAACATTTCGGCACTAACAGCAAGCGGGGATTTGGAAAATCTGAAAATTCAGCTAAACACTGGACTGGATGCAGGACTTACCATTAATGAAATAAAAGAAATATTGGTACAACTATATGCCTATTGCGGTTTTCCGAGAAGCCTGAATGGTATCAGTACGTTTATGCAAGTATTGGAAGACAGAAAAATCAAAGGGATTACCGATGCAATCGGCAAAGATGCAGCTCCCTTAAAAGATAGCACGGATAAATACGAACGTGGGAGAAAAATACTGCAAACATTGACCCAAACACCGCAGGTAAAACCCGCCCCCGGTTTTGGAGAATTTGCCCCACGTATTGATGCCTTTCTGAAGGAACATCTGTTTGCGGATATTTTTGACAACGATGTGCTTACCTATCAGCAAAGAGAATTAGTAACCATTTCCGCATTGGCGGCAACGACAGGTGTAGAGCCACAATTACAATCCCATATCGGAATGGGCATCAATACAGGCATCACAGTAAGTCAGTTGGAACAGGTTGCAGCATTGATAGAAAAACATATCAGTAGGAAACAGGCAAACACCATTAGAAAAATACTTTCAAAACCAATCATCCCAGTTGTAGAGCCAGGTATCATGGTGCGTATCTCAGAAATTGAAATTCTACCCGAATATGTGGAAGAATACCATGCCATTTTAAAAGAAGAAGCATCGGCTTCCGTGAAAATAGAACCGGGCGTGATTGCCATTTTCCCGATGTATGAGCAGAAGAGACCGACACAGATAAGGATTATTGAAATGTATGCCAATAAAGAAGCGTATCAATCCCATTTACAAACACCCCACTTCCAGCATTATAAAACCACTACGCTAAAAATGGTAAAATCATTGAAATTGCTAGATATGAATAGTCTTGATAATGAAACTATGGTGGAGATTTTCAAAAAACTATAAACGTCAAATCGTTTTGCTATGAAAGAGAATAACAAACATCCATCTTATGATATGTCCAACTATGTTTCCCGTGTAAACCCTACGAATATTTCACAGATGTCTGGCTATAAATTGTGGCAAATTGGCAAAGACCACCTCTATATAGCTGGTTGACCATATCTTCACAGTTTTTGAAATAAACGTAAATTGTAGAAGATGAAATTTTAGCGGCAGCTGCTATATAATCGAATAGTTATTCGATAAAGAATTATTTTTTTCAATCTATTGGTGGTAAGCCCTGTAAAGCCCTTATCCTATTGATCTGAATCAAATCTTCGCCTGTAAATTGTTTTAATTTGTCGTTTTCCCGGAATTTTCCCCAACTATTGGACTCATCATCTTCATCTCCATACAAGACTTTAAGTAATTCGGTAAAACTGTCCGCAACGAAATCTAAATGGTAATAATCAGATTCATCCTCATGATCTTTGATGACTAACTCCTGATCTTCAATTATAAATTTCTGCTCATGATCCCACCTCATAATTTTTGGATTGTCTATGTCGATCCTGAAATCATAACACAAAAAGTTTCCTCCGGGATCCATCGTAATGGGATATACCTTTGCAGGAAGCTTGTTTTTCAATTGATGATATAAGGAGATGATATTTTCTGCTGCGTCCAGATTAAAATTTAAAAGCTCGCCAAATGCCTTACCCGCTTGTCGTAGGGTATCAATTGTATTAGGACTTGGTGTAGCAGCATTATGTTCTAATATAACTTTTCGAAAATCTGAGGGAAATGTAATCCCAAGATGTGATTCGACTTTCACTAATGAGCCTCTATCTTTTAATTCTGTTCCGTATAACCATTTCATCAGATTTCATCCTTTAATTAATTACCAAATTAAGTATAATTATTCAAAGATCTAGCCTTTGAAAGAGATGGTCGAATTTTCCATAAAGTTCTTTTTCTAACGAGTTTTTAGTTCTTTAAAAATATTTTCTCTGAAACTCAAATTGAGGTAGTTCCTTCGATCAGCTCGGTGTTAGGTCCAACATAGAAATATTTTTTTATGCGAAACAGCATTGGTTTTGCAGTTGTTATCTCTTAAAGATTAGCTAAAATATGGGCTTGTTCAACCTGCGAAATTTTCATTGTATAGGAAATATATGAACGCAAGTTATAATAGAGCAGCAAACATTTGGTTGTTATCAATAATACGAATTACAAATCATAAACGATATTATTATGTCATTATTTTCAAACGATTTGAGCAAAGAACCGGTATTTGACGGAATTGGTTACGAACCATCCTTTTTTTCAAGAAAAGCAATGGTTGCAACTAAAACAGATTACAGCAAAAAGAAGTACGGCGACGTCAACAAGGATACCAGAAAAAAGATTCTCGTGCTCTGTACAGAGGAGCGGTATATGACCATGAAAAATGGCAAGAAATTTTCAACAGGTAATCATCCTGTCGAAACGCTGGTTCCTATTCTTCATTTCGAACAAGCGGGATTCGAAGTTGACTTCTACACTCCCACCGGTGGTACGGTAAAATTTGAGATGTGGGCCATGCCTTATGAAGATGAACACATTGGTAAAATTCTCGAAAAGTATAACACACAGTTTTCAAATCCCCATAGCCTCAGGAATTTTATAGCGGACGCAAGTAAGGCTTATGTCGATTATGTAGCCGTTTTTATTCCAGGTGGACACGGCGCGATGATTGGACTACCTGAGAATAATGATGTAAAAGAGCTTATTAAGTGGGTGGTAGCTGAAGATAAATACATGTTGGCAATCTGCCATGGTCCAGCAGCTCTCCTAAGCGCAGCTTATGGTGTCGGTGAAGATGAATTCCCATACAAGGGGTATAAGATCAACTCGTTTCCTGACGAAATGGACATGACTTTGCCAGAAAGTGGATACCAACCTGGAGAGATGCCTTGGTTGTATGGCGAAAAACTCAAACAACTGGGTATAGAAATTTTAAATAAAAAAATTGCCGGCGATTGTCACGTTGACAGAAAATTGATTACAGCAGATAGCCCACTAGCAGCTGACAAATTTGGCAAACTCTGTGTGGAAGAACTTCTCGCTTATGAAAAATCAAAAATGAATAACGGGTAGTTCGTGGAATTGAAAAAGCGGTCCATAAAAAATAGTTGTTAATTTTTTATGGGCTGTATTTATATTAACCATTGGGCCTATTCTTTTATTTTTATTGTGTGTTTGGTAAATAAGCCATAGCATTCCTGGGATACCATTGACAATGGAACAGCCAAAATAGTATTTCCAAAGAATATTCGGAAAAGAGACGACTGGGGTATGTGTTTTTATCATATCTTCTAGCTTCTTTCTATTGATTGACTAGTGTCCGTTTTTAGAGAGCAAGTGTCCGGAATCGAACAGTGTTGTCAATTCAAAGTTTTTATTTCCAGCATGATAGCATTTTGGCAAGTGTCTTGCCCATCAGATCAAGATATAATTAAGTTGATGATTAAATCTTAGATAGTTTACAAAGGAATTAAATGAATATGAATAAAACAATCTTTACCATTCTGCTTGTTTTCGTCGCTACGGTCGGCTTTTCCCAAGCATTGACTAAAGCAGACTATATTGAAGATCTAGATTATCTAAAAAAAACTTTACCTGTAAAACATACCAATTTATTTGCAAAAACAACAAAAGCTAAGTTTGAGAAGCTTGTAGATGATATTGTGGGCAAAGCTGATGCTTTGAATTATGATATGTTCACAGTAGAGCTGTTTAAGCTTATGGTTAGTATAAAAGACGAGCATACATTCGTTGAACGAAAATTCAATAGGATATTTCCCATTCAGCTGGATATGTTTAAAGAAGGAATATATTTAACAGGTATAGATTCAGCTTTTGCGTCGTTGTTGGGAAGCAAGTTAGTCGCGATCAATAACCATAGCTTCAAACAGATTAATGCTTTATTTAAGGATGCTATCCTAAGTGAAAATCAATCTTATTTCAATGATCACCTTCTCCATTTTATAAACAACCCAGCTTTTTTAAAGGGGCTTGGAATCATTGACTCAGACAAAGAAGCAGAATTTACATTTGTTGGCAGCAACAATAAAATCAGTAAGATAAAATTGACTTCATTGGTAAGAAATGACATAAAAAAGTTAAATTTAGTAGATGGAGCGGCCGTCCTACTATCAAAAAAGAAAAAAGGGAACTATTGGTTCGATTACATTACTGACCACAAAACCCTTTATTTTAATTATAGTAAGTGCAGTGAAGATTCATCTCTCCCATTCGACCAACTTAATAATGAATTATTCAAGTTTATCAATGCCGAACGTCCAAATAAAATTGTGCTGGATCTGAGGTATAACAACGGCGGCAATTCCGGTATTTTAACTCCATTTATTGAACAAATCAAAAATAGCTATCTAAATAAAAAACACCATTTTTTTGTATTGATAGGCAAGAATACGTTCTCCTCGGCTGTGATGAACGCCGTTGAATTGAAAAAAACTTCTAATGCAACCTTTATTGGCGAAGAAACCAGTGGCTCAATCAATCATTATGGAGAAGTAAGGGGCTTTAGTTTGCCAAAATCTGATATCGTGATTGCCTACTCGACGAAATACTGGGAGGTTTGGAAAGGAAAAAAAGGACCTTTAAAACCTGACATTAATATAAAGTATACAATCGAGAACTATATGAACGGAAAAGATGAGGCATTAATGAGAATATGGGCCCAATGATGGAATCTAAAATCTAAGAAAAAACAATTTACATTAACTAATAACCTCCAATGAAACTATTGCTAGACAAGACAGTCGACAACGGTATATAGAAATTACCTATATTTGGCGCTCAGCTACGTAACAAGGCCCTATTTTACGCACCGACAAATAAAGAAAACATGACCGATAAATTTCCGACTCTTAAGATTTGGTAGTAAGAATCTGGGAAATTTAACAGACTCCATACGCTAGAGATTCTTTTTTTCTAGTTAAGTTCCAGCGTATAATGTTTAATTTGCCATAGAAAAAAGGCGAAAAATAAAACTAATTAATAGTACCATTGATCCAAAGAAACAGTCGGTGTTAAACTCCAATCAAAGTGGAGTGTAATAGCCAGTACCTGCATGAACATATCTTATTTAAATTTGTAGCGCTGAACTGCAGGGAGAATATCATAACGATATGCGCAGCAATCATCGAAACCATTAAAATGACGAGATAACGGCTTTTTAACGGTAATTTTATTCGTAATATTCAATTTTTCTTTTTACTAAAAGTCCGCCTTCAAATTCATCTGTAGGATTTCTCCTTATAATTTCTTTTTGTTCAATCCAATTTCCATAATTATCATAGATATACGAGTAGTTAGATGATTCAATTGTAGGTCGTTTTTCAGATGTGGTTTTTTCTTCTTCTAAATCTCCGTGTGAATTGTATTTATAATTTATTGTTTCTTTAAAATAAGAAGACCGCATCTCTATTGGTCTATTTAAATTGTCATACGTTATACTAACTACCCCGGATATATTGCCATCAAAATTTTCTGTTTTTTCGTGAATCATATTTTTATTAAGGTCATATATTTTTTTGACGACGGAAGTTAACAGAAATTCTTGTTTTGTTCCGTCATATTCGAAACGTTTTTCTGTTTCTTCATTTTCATTATAAAAATAATCGGTATACACACTCAATTCATTCATCACTAATTTATTGTCTTCGAATTGATTTTCAATCTTTTTTATCAATTGCATTTTTTCATTATAGGAAAACAATAGCTCTTCGTGTTTTTCACCAGTAATTGCGCCAATTTTTTCTATTTTGCTGAGTTTTCCTTTTTCATAAAAATATCTTTCATTTAAATTATAAATATTCTTATTCTTCTTTTTATCAAATTCTACTACATATATTTTTGCAACGGTACCATCTGAATTGTATTCTTTATATTCATCGAGCCCTTGTTTGTCAATTCTGCTAATATGGCGTCCATCTATTCCGTGATAGGTTATTTCTTCTGTTTTTATCACAGGTTTAGTTTTTTGTATTCCTTGTCCAAAAGCAAGAGTGTACAATAAAAACATTAATGCAAATGCTACTGTTTTTTTTCTCATTTAATACTAATTACGACGTCTCTCCAAATCTAGAAATGCTCTAAACTAGAAAATCCCGCTGTTTTGACCTGTTTTCGATAAACATTTCAGGTGTCACATCCCCTAAACAGCTTTTGATATTTTATTCCACACACTCGTTGGATACTTACTTATTGCTATCTTCAAATAAAATGAATTCTGATAGTATCCAATCACCTCCCTATCGCAAACCCTTGTCAGCAGATGTTTTTTAGTTCCCTTTAGTCGGTGGAACATCAGATGCATCAGATTTTATTTCGTTTTCTAAAAATTTTAATATCTCAAGTCTAAATTTTTTAGATACATATATTTTTAGGATTGAATAGTTGAAATACTTGTCTATTCCTTTTGAAAAATTGGAAATAAAATTTTGTTTATGTTTTTTGTTAAATGAATCAAAAATAAATGTCAATTTTGTCGAATTTCCATCTATTCCTTCTATGTTAATTTTCCATTTAAGTATTCCGTTCTTGAAAAAAGATTCTTTAATTATTGGTTTTATTGGATATTTAAGTGCCTCTTTGTTATATTCACCTTTATAAAGCATTATTATGTTTGATTCAAAAGATTTCTCTTCAATTGTTTTCTGATATAAACTTAAATCCGTAAAAATGATGGCTGAAGCATAATTTTTATTTTCTGTAAGATAAATAGTAGCAATATTTTCTTTTTGGCTTATAGAATCAATTTTGGTTTCTTTCAAACTATATTCAAGTAGGGAAGAATTGTTGAAATCATTAAAATAGCTTATAACTTTTTTTAGGGGTAACTTTATTGTTTCTGCTTGACTGTTATTAATAATTTCTTGTCCATATAAATTTAAGTTTGAAATAAATAATAAAATAGCAATAACTATTATAAATCTAAAATTTGAATTTAGTTTCATTTTTCGTTGGTTAATAAAACTTGTGCCAGCTCCTTATTGATACAAGTTTTTAAGTGTTTAATTATTCGATTGTTTGTTTTCACTTCAAATTTAAAGTATCTCTACTGTACCACTCCAATTGTATTTATAATTCGCTGGATTTGTTTTACGATTCGCCAAATGTGTAGTTGATAGACGGCTTTGCAGTTCAGGCGAGCTTTCCCGTGGATATCCCCTATTAACTACAACATTAGATTAGGGGAAGAGTTTAGTTGCTATCCTCAATTAAAAGATTTACGAAATTCCATAGGGGAAATATTGGTTTTGGCCTTAAATAATTTATTGAATGATTGGGAGTGTTCAAAGCCCAACACATAGGCGATCTCACTTATACTAAGTTCGGTTGTGGAAAGTTTTTCCTTGGCTTTTTCAATTAATTTTTCGTGAATGATCTGTTGCGTAGTTTGTCCTGTAAGAGATTTGAGCAACCCTCGCATATATTGTGGCGACATATTTAGTTTCTCGCAAAGCAGCTGTACTGTCGGTAAACCATTCTGTATAACATGTTCACCCTCCAGATAGTCATTAAGAAACATTTCCAATTTTTCCAGAAACTGATGATTGGCTTTCTTGCGTGTTATAAACTGGCGCTGATAAAACCGCTGTGAATAATTGAGCAATGTCTCCAATTGCGAGACAATAATGTTCTGGCTGAACTGATCTATATTGCTCTGATATTCCTGCTTTATATTTTCGATAATATGCTGCATTTTCTGTTCCTCGTCCTCAGATAGAAACAGGGCTTCATTCACTGAATAATCAAAGAACTCATATTTCTTAATCGATTTGGACAGCGATGTATTCCAGAGAAAATCCGGATGGATCATCAGCATCCATCCGGAAGGACTTTTGCCTTGTTCTTCACGTATCACACTTAAAACCTGATGTGGTGCCATACAAAACATCACACCTTCATCAAAATCATAATCCTTCTGTCCGTACCTGTACTTATGATCCATATCACGTTTTACCGAAATCATATAAAAATCAAACAGCAAGGTCTGTTTTCCGATCTCGGCATGCTGTGTCATATCTTCAAAATTTATCACGCTGATCAGCGGATGCTTTGGTACCGGCAACCCCCGTAGCTTATGAAATTCAGAAATGCTCTTTAGTTTTATCGCTTTATTATCGGGCATGCCTTTACGAACTTGGGTATTTAAATGGATAAAAACAAAAATACAAATTATTGATGTTCATTAAAGTAAACCGAATCTTTTAAATCGTCCAGTAAAGTTGGGTAAACCGGGTGCCAGTCTAGCGCTTTCCTTGTCTGTGTACTGGAGCTTTGATTGTCCAGCTTCACAAAATGTGTAAACCAGGAAAAGTGCCGCTCAGTTTCTTCGCCATTTAAGGAAACCAAAGGTATGCTGAGGCGTTTAGCAATTTCAGCAGCCACCGTTTTAAGCTGAATACCCTCTTCGGCTACCGCATGATATCTGGTTCCTTTTCCAAAAGGCTTTTCGAGAGCTAAGCGGTAAAGTCTTGCAGCATCCAAGCGGTGAACAGCGGGCCAGTGGTTATTTCCATCGTTGACTATGGCTGAGACACCTTTTTCCTTGGCTATCCTGATGAACAATGGAACAAAGCCGTTTCTGTCTCCCTCTCCGTGGACAGAAGGAGATAGCCTGATAACGGCAACATTTATACCTCTGGCAGCCTGTTCATCTGCCGCATTTTCGGTAGCTATCCTTGGGTGCGGGTGGTTAACACTGCGATCATTCTCTGTAGTAATTCCATCTTTTGAAAATAGTGCGGTGCCAGAAGTGATCAAAAATGGCTTTTCAGTTCCGGTAAGCGCATCACCGATAGCCCTGATCACTTCACCGTCTAAAATGCACATTTTCTGAAAACGCCCAAAATCGTGCACAAATCCCAGATGTATAACAGCGTCGGAAAGACTTGCTCCTGACTTTAAGCTTTCGAAATCTGTTAGATCTCCATAGTGGACTTCTGCTCCTGCCTCAATTAATTTTTTTGCCGATTCTTTCGATCTTGCCAGCCCCAAAACCTGATGGCCAGCCCCCAATAATTCCTGTACTACTGCTGTTCCAACGAAACCAGTAGCGCCTGTAACAAATACTTTCATGTCGAATTTTATTTATACAGCAAAGTTCAGTCACGAAGAGCTGAAAAATGTTGCCAAAAGTGACTTTGTTGTAGCCAGATCTATCCTAGCGCATAACACTTGGAAATGCAGCTCTTCAACAGAACTACCAAATAGCTCCTAAACCTTTCTGTCGACATCTGCTCAATGCCCAGAAAGATACCAGATTATTTATCCAAGAAGAAAAAACAATTTTAACTATTTAAAAGATACGTTATATTTATTTAAAAGTAATATCATCACGTACACCGCCACCAAATGATAGAAACAGAAAAATATCTCGCAGACTTTAAAGAAGCTGTTGTGAACGTCTATCCTATTTCGGATAAGGCATTTAATTTGTTGGCCGAAACTGTGCATATTCAGCATTTTAAAAAAAATGAAGTTTTATTAAAGGAAGGGCGGGTCGCCAATGACATCTTCTTTGTCTGTAAAGGAGCATTAAACTCTTATTTTATAGATGAAAAAGGTGCCATCTGGAATAAATGGATTTATTTGGAGAGAGATTTTGCGAGTACCAGATTTTCGGCAATCATAAAAACCCCCAACGAATTTACACTACAAGCTATTGAAAACACCACAGTGTTATGTATGCCTTATCATCAAACAAGAGCAGCTATTAATCAAAATGATGAATTAAAGAACCTGTACATTGCCTATCTGGAAAAAAAATGGATCGTCATTAATGAAGAGAGAGAAATCTCCTTACTGACCGAAAGTGCCACGGCAAGGTATCTAAAATTGTTACAGGCACATCCGGGAATAGATACCAGAATTCCACTACAATATATTGCTTCGCACCTGAGCATTACCCCGACACAGTTGAGCAGAATACGGAAAGAACTGACCAAATAAAAAAATCCTTGCACTCAACCTATGTAAAGGATATCCTCGAAACCATACTTTATTTTTGCTTTTTATTAAGCAATAAAAAAACGCTGATTATAAGGTATTGATCCGGAATAGAAAACAATGCAATACTGATTAAATAGTTGAAAATAAAGAAGTAATAACTAAAAGCCAATATTAAATTATGCAAACAATTTCTAAAACACTAAAAATATTTTTAACGGTTCTTATTCTTTCCAATATCGTCCTGATGGCTTGTGTAGCCTATTTTTATGTAAACAACAAGCAGAGCTTAACCGCAGAAAGAATAGATATCAAGGACAGATCTGGAAAAAATCGTGTCGTTATAGCAAACACTGATAACATCCCACAACCCATTATCAACGGCAAAACATACAAAAGGGCTTACACACCCGCAGGTCTGATTTTCTTTGATAAAAACGGCGACGAAAGAGGTGGTTTGGCAATTACCGATAATGAGGAGACTAACCTGAATGCATTAGCATTTGATTATCAGAATGCCGATGCCGTCGGTATCTTGGCTCAAGATAATAAACACGACAATTATTTCAGGGCTGGTCTATTGATTAACGATAAAGATCTATCCGGTAAGCCCGGACATAATATCAACCGTATCAACCTGCTAACGGAAAACGGGAATGCTGCTCTGGTGATGAAAGATAATAATGAAGTACCGAGAATTATTTTAAAAGTAGATAGTCTAGGTAACCCTTCTATCGAAATGTTTGACAATAGTGGAAAAGTGAGATGGAAACAATAAGCAATAGTCTTGATGGAACAGGATATTTTTATATCGATAGAGGAATAAGATGTGTTTACTAATCTAATCCAATAAATAATAAGAAATGATTACAAAAAAAGAAATTTTACAACTTGAGGAACTGCTTTATGAAGCAATGAAAAGTAGTAATACAGAAGTCCTCGACAAGCTATTGCATGCTGATTTACTTTTTATAATTCCCAGCGGTCAGACAATCACAAAGGAAATGGATTTACAAACCTACCGTGAGGGGAATTTAAAATTACACGAACTTATTTCCCAAACTGAGGACCTGAATATCATAGACGATATGGCAGTTATTACGCTTCAGATGGAATTAAAAGGAGATTACAATCATGAGCCCTTTGAAGCGAAATATAAATATATCCGTTTCTGGAAAAAATTTCCCGAAGGTATAAAAGTAGTTGGTGGCAGCGGAATTGCTATTTAACGCTATTGAACAACTTAGATGGCTCGATTTTTGGAAAAATGGTATTTTAGCTAATAACTTTCACCATGCTACTTTCGGTTAACTTTAGTAGGTACTATCCTGCACTTTTACTATTACTGCTCTTCTCATTAAAGGGTTTAGATTTAAGCGCGCAATTGTTTAATCAAGACAGCTTGAAATTAATATCCCGGCAATTTGCCTTTACAGAAGGGCCGGCAGTGGACAGAGAGGGGAATATCTATTTTACTGACCAGCCCAATAACAAAATCTGGAAATACAGCACGAAAGGTCATCTTTCTCTTTTTAAAGATTCAGCGGGCCGTGCAAATGGGTTGTACTTTAACCATCGCGGTCAGCTACTTGCCTGTGCAGATGAAAGAAACGAAATTTGGTCAATAAGCAATGACGGTAAAGTTACCGTCCTGCTGTCCGATTTAGACGGGAAAAAACTGAATGGACCAAATGATCTTTGGGCAGATAAGAAAGGAGGCATCTACTTTACAGACCCCTATTATCAGCGTGACTATTGGTCCAGAAAAAAACCAGAGATTGAAGGACAGAAAGTTTACTACCTCCCTCCGGGAAAGGGGAAAAAGCCAATTGTAGTGGCTGATGATGTAGCTAAACCTAACGGCATTGTAGGGTCGGCGGACGGAAGATATCTGTATGTAGCAGATATTGAACGAAACAAAACTTATAGGTATACCATTGCATCTAACGGTAAGCTCAGCGGGCAGAAGGCGCTCATCGATCAGGGGTCTGATGGAATGACATTGGACAGTCAGGGAAATATTTACCTTACGGGCAAAGGTGTTTCCATCTATAGTCCGATCGGTGTACTGATAGGACATATCGAGGTAAAAGAACCTTGGACATCGAACGTTTGTTTTGGTGGTAAAGATCGGACAGATCTATTTATCACAGCCTCAACAGCAATTTATTGTCTTCCAATACGTACAAAGGTTATCCAAAGCAAAACAAAAGTGCTGCCTCTTGAAAAAAACACTCGTAATAGATGACTCTTCCGAAAAATCAATGTCGAATTACGGTGGTGCCATACGGATAGCTGAATTCAATGGCAAGGCCAACATACGGACAAACAATAGCTTAAAATTATGATGACAAGGGTAAATATAGGATCGTAAAATTCGTTAACTCAATGAAACGGCGGTCTATCCAGCACTTACCATCTATAGCATGCAATGAATTATCTTGATCGCAAATACCTGCGATAATTGGCTTTTACCAGGAAAAATACAGTTGATAATGTTTAAACTGTATTTTTAAATTATTTAGTACTTAAGTTATTGGATGCTACTATATTTTCTAACTGACGAATATGTCTTTGCGTGTGGTAAATATTAAACCAGATCCATTCATACCTCGTGAATTCTCCGTAAGCAGGAATTGAAAAATCAATGCAAGTCAAAGACAAATCTTTTGTTTCTATAATTTGCTTTATTTGTTCAATCCGATTTTCCAAAGACTTAATCAAATCATTTTTATCTATTTTTTCGTTAGCGGGTACTATTGCTATGGGCGCATTCATTTTAACTGAATCATCTGCGAATAGGATCTTAATAGGATCTAGTTTTTGGTCCACTGGTCGTTCTGTAACATTTGTTTTTCCATTCAATATTTTGACAAATGCATATGATTTATATAAATGTTCTCCTAATTGTCCAGCTGACCAGCCGTTTGTCGGGTGGAAGTTCAATTGCTCTTCGGATAGTGAAAGCAGTAGTTTCAATAATCTGAACGTCGTTTTATGAAATTCATTAAATGTATCTTGTTTATTAGCTGCCATTTTTCTGTATTACTTTAACTCCACGACAACTCAAATATATGTGAAACTTTCTTAATCGCCAAATGCGCCACGTGGGCGGAGTATGTCACAACTTTAATCCAATACGGACACATCTCCTACTTCGGCTTCAACAAGATCAGGGATAATCGATGGACAAAAACAGGTCTATTTTCCAATCTTATCTACATCCATGTATTTTTTTGTCGGACTAAGATTAACGTTCGTCGGATCTATTTTCAATTCCATCGATATTATTTTCCCTTTTACAGCGTAAAAAACACATTTGTATCAGCTAAACATAATATTATGGACTATATCGAGAATTTCACATCTGAAGATTTTGCACTGGATGTACAGACAATAGGCATTGTAGAGCCGTTTTTGTTTACAGGTGGCGATGAGGCATTAGCAACCATCAGAACCATAACATCATCAAGAATAATTTAATAGTAGGGTGCGTTGTGGAAGTGAACTGGTAGGCACTTTCACAACATTTTTTATTTAATCCCTATTCTCATACTAGACACTGTTATATGCCCCCCAATCTCAATTGTCTTATTATCGAAGATGAACCCCTGGCAATAAAGAAAATAGTCGAATATATCCGAATGTTTCCCGACTTGTCCCTTACTGGCACAATCGAAGACATTGAAGACCCAGCCAGTTTTGCCCCCGATCTACAAGCTACGGATATACTTTTCTTAGACTTGGTCGTCAGCGGCGGAATCATAGAGACCTTGGAGGAATTGATCGTCGAAATACCATTTTTGATTATTACCTCAGCAATCTGTAAAAGGGATTACCCCACATTTGTGAAAGAGCGTAGTCACTATGCGCTCCAGAAACCGATATCCCCCGAGATGTTTCGGAAATGCATCGCCGAAGTGTTTAACATGCATTGATTTTGCCTATGACAGCGCTCACCAGTGAAGACTATTTCCTGCTTCGATCGCCCCTCTTGAATCTGGAGCAAATCACCAAACTTATGGAGCTGTCGGATGTCGATGCAATCACATCTCAGCTACGTGATATCTATCAAGACCGCCGTCTGCGGGATGCCATCTATCTCGCTAGCCCTGCTTTTCTGAACGAAGTAGAAAGGTGGTTGGTTCAGCATAATGAACCCCAGCATAAAACCCTGAGCACTCTTTTTAAATATACAGTTCGCATGGCTACACGCAGTACACCTTTTGGTCTATTTGCGGGTATTTCACTCGGAAACTTCAGCAGGGAAAATGGCGCCAGGCTTGCGCTCATTAGAGACTGTGCAGAACGGGTTATGCTGCGGCCGGATACCGGACTTTTAATGGAGATAGTCAAACTTATCTCAGAAGATCTGGACATACTAACAGAACTCACCTATTATAACAACCCGACAATTTACCAGCAAGGCAATTGGTATAAATACTATCAGCAATCGGATGGTAAAAATAGATTGAAACAGGTGCGCACAACAGCAGTACTTGAACAGATACTGGCACTATTTAATCAAAGTCAGGGTAAAGTGAGCTATAATAGGCTCCTTACTTCGCTACTGCAACGTGGTGCTTCAATGGAACAGGCTTCGCAATATATCGACAGGCTATTGCAGCTGGGGCTGCTATCCTCCGAACTGCAGCTCGATGTGATCGGCGGGGTTTACCTCGAACAGCTCATCCGGGTACTACGCAAAGTGGATAAAAAAAACAAATATTTACCAACGATGCTGTCTGTAGCAAAGGCTCTGCAGGAAAATACGCAATTACAAGATACCAATGACCGGGTGGCAGAACTGCTTAAACCAGTTTTTTCGACCTTATCTTTTCAAAAGCTGATTCACGGGGACTTGTTGCTTGGACTGGACCAAAATCAGATACCGCGTGTGGTTGTTAACAAGCTAGAGAAGCAACTACAGAACTTACTGGTACTGAACAACCCTCGTCCAATAGTCGATTTTGAACGATTTAGTACAGCGTTTCAAGAGCGATATGGAGACCGTATGGTTTCGGTATTGCAGGCCCTCGATGTAGATACTGGCATAGGCTATGGCAGCAACAGAAACACGTACCGGATGATGGATGAGATACTGGCTGATCTAAACGGCACACCGCGAACATCCGGAACGGACAAACTACATCGGTATCAGCAATTGGTCACGGATAAATTTCTGGAAAGTTCACAGCACAATTTCTCGAAAATAGCTATCAGCGACAAGGATCTAAAGGATATTGGGACAGCGGAGTTCCATCTTATACCTAAGTCTCTCTATGCTTTTGGGAATCTACTGCAAAAGGAAGCTGACAAAGATATGTTCTTTAATCTGAGCAGCCTGGGTGGTTCCTCATCAGGCAATCTGTTGGCTCGATTTGCCTATATGGATCCTAACCTATCCGACGCCCTGAATCAATCCGCAGCTAAGGAACAAGAACACTATGGGACGACACAACTAGCGGAAATCGCCTATTTACCCGACGCACGTGTGGGCAATATCCTGCAGCGACCTGATATCCGCAGCTTAACAATAGGCTTGACCGCAGGATTAGGCCCAGTTGAACAGCGGGTTGCGATCAATGATCTGTACATATTTGCAAAAGCTGGAAAATTGTACTTGTGGTCCAGGACTTTTAAACAGATCATTGAGCCGCGGCTGACCTCGGCCCATGACTTTTCGGACTCCATGAATCTATACAAGTTTTTGGCAGATTTTCAATTTCAGCAGCACCGTCTGGATATTACCTGGAACTGGGGCATTTTGAAAGATCAGCCCCGACTGCCACGGGTGAGCTATAGAAATATAATCCTATGCCGTGAACAATGGCGGCTTTCCAGGATTTTGACGCCCCCCAAAACAGCTCAGCAAAAAAGATCGCTCATCGCTGAAATCAGACAGAAGCGGGGATTACCGCAAAACGTTGTGCTGATCAATGGCGATAATGAACTGTTGCTCAATCTAAATAATGCCCTTTGCATCGCGATATTATTCGAACAACTGGCCAAGAACGACATCATCCTGACCGAAAACTTACTTGACCATTATCAATCGCCGGTGAAAGACGTGGCCGGGCAGTCTTATGCAAATGAACTGATCATCCCCTTTCATTCAACTACGATAAAGCAACAGGACCATACTCCTCCGGCAGAGACTGTGCTCAGACGAAACTTTCCCTTGGGAAGCAGCTGGCTGTACGCAAAAATATTTTGCGGTCACAGCATGGCCGACAACCTTTTAAAGGATTACATTCCCGCTATAATCGCAACGCTCAAACAGGAGAAGATCGTGAAAAAATGGTTTTTTATACGTTATGATGATCCCAGCCCGCACATCAGGTTCCGTGTAGAACTGTTTGACCAGCAGGCTTATCAACAGGTCGTATCTTGTCTGAATGCCAATCTGAGCAACCTCCTGGAGAACGAACAGATTGCGTCGCTCTCGTATGACACCTATATACGTGAGATCGAACGGTATACGCCACGTTGTATGGAGAAGAGTGAAAAATTATTCTATCTCGAGAGCGAACTGATCATACAAAAAATGCAGTCCTTCACAACAATCAATCAACGGTGGAAACTGGCGTTTGAGTATGTCGATTGTATATTTGAAAATGCGGGATTTACATGGGCAGAACGGCGGGATTTCTGCGAAAAGATGTACGGTTTATATTCCAATGAATTTGGCCACGAAAAACAGATCCGGATACAGCTGAATGAAAAATTTAAGGCACGAAAACATTGGTTTGACCTACTGACGCTACACAGCAATCCTCTAGTCTATCAGGTAGATCTGAATCGGGTGCAAAGTGAAATATTTATGTTAATAAAGTCGAATGAACCTAACACGGCGAATGCAACGCAATCCCTTTTATCAAGTTATATTCACATGTTTGTGAATAGATTGTTTCTAAGCGACCAGCGCATGTATGAGCTTGCGATCTACCACTTTATGATGAACTTCTATCGGATGCAGATCGGCAAATATCGAGCGCATCAGCCTCATAACATACATGCCTAGTTAAGTCCCATTCTGGTAAATAACTGGCTGCGATATTGCAATCCAATGGCTAGTTCGGTACCGTCTTTGAGTATAACCTTGCTCGCCTCTACTCCTTTGATATGTTTCAGATTAACAATATAAGAACGATGCATCCGGGCAAACGTATCCCAGGGTAACGTCGTCTCCATCTCTTTCATCGTACAGAGGAGAGTTTGCATTCCTTCGGCTGAATAGATCTGAATATAATCGCCCCAAGCTTTTAGGTAATAGATATCATTTGCATCAATAAATATGGTTTTATTTCTGTCTTTCACCTTGATCGCCTTGCGCTCTCCCTGGTTTCCCCCTGAAAACATAATGGCTTTCTGAACTTTTTCAACGGCCTTCAGCAACCGCTCCTCCGTGAGCAGGGGTTTTAAGATGTAATCAATGACGTCGAGCTCAAAACCCTCAACGGCATATTCATAATGGGCGGTTATAAAAATCACAAAAGGTGGATGAGAAAGCCCTTTTAGAAAGGCTACTCCGTCCATTTCTGGCATATCGATATCCGATAGGATAAGATCCACCTTATGCTGTTTCAACACGTCAATAGCTTGTGTCGGATTTTCATAGACACCCACAATTTCGATGATACCGATCTTTTTGACCAGCTTTTCGAGGCGCATTCTTGCTATTGGTTCATCCTCAATAAGAATAGTTTTTATGCTATACATAACGATTAAATTCTTTATTTCACTGATCTTTATTCTCTTTCTCCGACAACTCGACCGTTAGTTCAGTACTGTAAATTCCGACATCCGAAGTGGTTTTGAGGGTATACCGCTTCGGGTAGTAAAGCTCCAGCCGCTTCCGGACATTTTGTATACCAAGTCCACCAATATAATTTTTGGGCTTGGGCAATTTACGATATGCATTCGATACATGCATGTACAACATCTGATTTTTAATGGATATGTGTATCGTCACCCATGCATTGGCGACACTGGTCCGTGGGCCATGTTTGAAGGCATTCTCCACGAATGGAAAGAAAATTAGCGGTACTATTGTACAATGTGCATCATCTGTTTCAAGATTAACGTTGATCTGTAGTGATTCATTGTACCGGAGTCTTTCCAACTCGACATAATCGCGGATCAATTGAAATTCCCGGTCTAATTCGATCTGAGGCTGGTTGCTTTCGTGGAGCAGATAAACCATCATGCCACTGAGACGCATCATGCTCTGCTCTCCCCGATCATCCTTGTCGGATACCAGTACATAGATACTATAGAGTGTATTTAGCAGAAAATGGGGATTGATCTGATGTTTGAGGAAGGCCAGTTCGAGCTGTACATTGTTGAGTTCAAGTTCAGCATTCTTAAGTTCGAGGTTGACTTTCATATTTCTGATGCTCATAAAGGACTGTACAATCTTAACAGTCAGCGGAAAAGCAACCAGAAAAATAAAATCTAACAGATAATCGGTGACGGAAGAAATACGGAATGCTCCAAGAATACCCTTATCGCTCATAAATTGTAGATAGTCCTTCAACCGCTCATCCGGAGACAGAAAGTTTAACGTCAGTACCGCACTGTAATAAGTCAGTACGGACCACCATGCATAAATAATAACCAACCATAGCAGGCATAGCAAAAACTTTCCGCGGATAAACCAACGAGGTATGATGATATACGCAGTGACATAAAATATGGATAAAAGCGAAAAGACATCCTTTAAAAAAAGTACCCACGAATTATCAGGATCAATCCGCTGGTAACCGATAAACTGCATGCCTAAAACAACAGACCAAAAGCACAAGTGAAAAAAAACGCGCTTCACTGGATTATAATTCTGAAAGAATTCAGTTACCGATATCATGTCCCCCTAGTTATATCAGGCCTAAATATAAAAATATAGTTCAAGTTCCACGATCAATAAACGCATCAATTCGATAAAAAAAAGCTGTCTGACATAGGAACTAAACCAAAATACGGCTAATATTTTGATTATAAGAATCTTTCAAAAAAAAGGTTTTTATTATTTGCGATTTAGGAGACCACAATCAATTGTAACATTAACATTACAACTAATCTCTTCCTTAATTCCTTACAATCTTTGGTTATCTGAAGACTAAACATAGTATTAAAAAAAATTATATCGAAAAGGAACGCCTGTCACTATGAGTGAAAATCAGGACTAATTTTGTCTACATATTTAATTAAACAATATTTTATATATTGTCATAGAGACTATAATTGATGAAAAGAAAAAACCTTCTCCTGCTACTTGTTATTTATATGGCATTCATCAGCCTGGGTCTTCCAGATTCGCTGTTGGGCTCTGGCTGGCCAGCAATGTATCGCGCGCTTGAAGTGCCTTTACATTATGCCGGTATCCTATCCATGATTGTTGCTGCCGGAACTGTGGTATCGAGCTTATTTAGTGAACGTATCATCAGTCGGTATGGTATCCCCTGGGTCACAACAGTCAGTGTATTGATGACAGCATTGGCTCTGCTGGGTTTTTCAATTTCTCCCCATTTTTCATACCTATGCCTGCTCGCCATACCATTGGGCTTAGGAGCCGGATGTGTGGATGCTGCTCTAAACAATTATGTCGCCCTGCATTATGCCGCTAGGCATATGAATTGGCTCCACTGCTTCTGGGGAGTTGGTGCTTCCATCGGCCCTATTATAATGGCGAATGGTTTAGCTAACGGAAAATCATGGTCTACAGGTTATATGACCGTAGGTATTATACAAATATCACTCGTGCTGTTGCTGATTGTGAGTACCCCTCTTTGGATAAAAGATCAAGATTCCTATTCTTCAAAGGATCAGGAAACAGATAAACAGTCCTACCGGAAGCTTTTCGCCAGTAGCGGACTTAAAGAAGCCCTTATTATATTTTTTTGTTACTGTACCATTGAAGCTACTTTTGGAATCTGGGGGGCGAGTTATCTTGTGAAGATCAAGGGATTTGCGACGGATCGTGCAGCTTCCATGACCGCCCTATTTTATGCAGGAATAACCATAGGAAGGTTGATTTCAGGATTTCTAGCAGGATTATTAAATAATAAGCAACTCATTTGGGTGGGCTACGTGCTGATTTTTCTCGGATTGCTAAGTATAAATCTCCCGTTTGATATCACTTTGTTGGTCGGATTTTTGCTGGTCGGGCTAGGCTGTGCTCCAATATTTCCCAGCCTCCTCCATGAGACACCACGAAATTTTGGCGAAAATAATGCACAAGCTATTATGGGAATACAGATGGCCTGTGCTTATATCGGTATTACTTTTATGCCATTACTCTTCGGTACACTATCCAAACACTTGGATTATTCCATATTTCCATGGTTTCTAAGCGGTTTCCTTGCTTTAATGGGCTATGGCATATTTCGATTGAATAAACTAACAGAAAACCGGCGAATTTTAATGCCTGAAGCTAATATCAAAACTTAAAGATGCTTTTTTATGCAAACCAAAAAGGGCGATCTCATGTATTTATGGTACCTGCAATAGAATTTTTCCAAATTTTGGAAAAGAGCCTAAGAAATTGGATGAATTTTGACATCTAGAATTTCTTGAATGATAAAAATTCATTACTGGTATAAGTGACTTAAAAATTAAAAAATGACTAAAAGAACGATCCTCGTTTCTGGCGCCAGTATCGCTGGCCCTACCCTGGCATTCTGGCTACACCGATTTGGTTTTGATGTGACTATTGTCGAACGTGCAGATGAATTAAGGTTGGGTGGTCAGAATATAGATGTCCGGGAAGCGGCACAGCAGGTCGTTCAGTTGATGGGACTAGAAAATAAGATCCGCCAGGCCAATACCGGAGAGCTGGGTGTTTGTTTTGTTAATAAAGACAATCAAATCATAGGATCTTTTCCGAAAGGAAACTCAGACTTCGGAACAGCTGAACTTGAAATCCTGCGTGGCGATCTGGCAAAAATTGTTTACGACGCAACTAGGGATAACGTGAAGTATATTTTCGGTGATCAAATCACAGCCTTAGCGGATCAAGAAGATAAAGTGACCGTCACATTTAAAAATAGCCCCCAATGTTCCTTTGATCTTGTCATCGCAGCAGACGGTATCCGTTCCACAACCCGTACTTTAATGTTCGGAAATGAACCTGTCTTAAAATATATTGGTGTCTATTGTTGCTATCTAACCATTCCCCGTATTGAATCGGATACAAAATGGGCTTATTGGTACAATGCGCCAGAATCGAGGGTTATTAACCTAAGACCGGACAATGAGGGTACGACCAGAGCTTCTTTTTCCTTTTTAACACCAGATAAAGGATATGAAAAACTCAATTTAGCGGAGCAAAAAGAAATTCTCAAACAAAAGTTTGCAGATGCCGGCTGGCAGGCTCCCCGCATACTTGCAGCATTAGAAGAAAGCAAGGATGTGTATCTGGACGGAATTAGCCAGGTAAAAGCGCCTAGATGGACCAGCGGACGATGCGCTATGGTGGGAGATGCTGCTTATTGCCCTACTCCTATGACCGGAATGGGCACCAGTCTCTCAATAATTGGCGCTTATATTCTAGCAGGAGAACTGTCTAGGCATAACGATCATAAAGAAGCATTCGCTGCTTATGAAAAATTATTGCGTCCCTATGTTGAAGAAATTCAAAACCTTCCTCCGGGTGTGCCTTGGATCGCGCATCCAAAAACTAAATTCGGTATCGGACTATTCAATACTGTTATAAGAATAGCTTCCAGCAAAATAGCTAAAAATGTTTCAAAGCTCTTTACGGTAAAAAAAGAGAAAATAAAAAAAGAAAGGCTTAAACTACCCGTCTATAAGTAACACTTTACAATAAAATAAGATGCATAGGCAAGAGTTAATAAAAAACCTCGCCATCGTGCGCTGCAGCCTTGCACAGTTATCGACTTAGGCCATTTTCAATATTATGTTTACATCGTGCTATTTGTTTTTTCATTGCTTTAAGTTCCCCTATCTTAGTGTCTATCTGTTCCAATTTAAGATTGAGCACTTCCATTTTACTCGCTTTAGTAAGCTCCTTTTGATACCACGCATCAATAACCTGTTTAATCTCTGCTAACGTGAAGCCTACGGCCTTGGCCATTTTTATAAACCTAAGTTTTTCGGTTACCTCATCGTCATAATACACGTAATTATTGGATGTAATACCCGGCTTTGTCATCCCTGAAATAAGGCCGCTCTTTTCATAAAAACGTATTGTTCCAATGGGTATGTTTGCTTCCCGTGCCAGCTGACTAATTAATTTCATTTGATAATCAATTGTTTATAAAAAATAATACAAGTATATAGTATACTTCATACTTGTGGGTTGTAAAAATACAGGTTAAATTTGCCAATAGAAAATCAATCGCAGTCACAAATTATCTTTTCATCATGAAAACAACATATTCAGACAAAGAACTTATTAAACTAATACCCGGCTTCACAAACAATTATACGGTAATAAATGATATATCTCTCCATTATGTTAGCGGAGGTAAAGGAGAACCTTTAATACTCATTCCTGGTTACCCGGAAACATGGTGGGCATATCATCATGTCATGCCGATATTGGCTGAATATTACCAGGTAATTGTTGTGGAAATCCGCGGAATGGGCAGTTCAGATAAACCGGAAAATGGTTACGAAAAAAAGAACATTGCAAAGGATATATATGAACTAATTCGATATTTGGGTTTTGACAAAGTTTCTATCGTCGGTCATGATATCGGTGCACATGTTGCATTTAGTTTTGCCTGTAACTACCCGAAAGCAACCCGCAAATTAATACTGTTGGATACACCACATCCTGACCCAAGCATGTATCAGCTGCCTATGTTACCTATTTTGGGAGCCAGTTACCTGTATCCCTGGTGGCTCTCGTTCAATCAGGTAAAAGAATTGCCCGAAAAGCTGCTCGAGGGGCGCATGTCAATTGTCATTTCTTGGTTATTCGACAACCTTCTGGTCAATAAACATAGTATAAACCAATTTGATAAATCTGTTTATAGTGAAGCTTATGACAATAAAGATGCTATTCGTTGTTCTAATGCGTGGTATCAGGCCTTTCCGCAAGATATCAAAGACTATGAGAGCTATAATAAATTAGAAATGCCAGTCCTAGCAATCGGTGCAAGTGGGTACGACCTGCTTCACCATTCCTTACCAGAGATCACAAGGGATTTAGTGCTAAAAAAGATCGAAAACTGTGGCCATTTTATTCTTGCTGAAAAACCAATTGAAACAGCTGAATTGATCAAAGAGTTCTTAGCGAACTAAAGTGATATCAACTATTGACAAACTTGCTATATCACTATGAACCTCAACAAAGCAGGTTTGTCATAAAATTTGAATTTCTTAACTTTACTAAATGGAAACAAAAATAGTGCGCAGCGTTTCGGAATTCAATAATGAACTGAAATTGCAGGGTTTTAAAGCTTTTCAGATAGAGGCTGACAGTAATTCCACACGCTTATACAGCCGTAAGGATTTCTTTAAAATTTGTCTTACAACTGGAGAAAGCAAAATCCATTATGCGGACAAAAGCTTTGAACAGGAAGGCACAATACTATTCTTTGGAAACCCCCATATTCCCTATTCATGGGAAACGATCTCTACAACTTATGTTGGTTACACATGCTTATTTTCGGAAGATTTTTTAAAACAATCTGAACGGGCAGAAAGCTTGCAGCAGTCTCCTTTTTTTAAAATCGGAGGTACACCTGTTCTGAAAATTTCTGAACACCAACGACTGTTTCTCAACACACTTTTCCAAAAGATGATTGAAGAACAGGAAAGTAATTATACTTTTAAGGATGAGCTGATACGCAATTATATCAATCTCATTATTCATGAAGCGCTTAAGCTTCAACCTTCTGAGGTTTATAGTCCTAGCAAAAACGGGACAGTACGCATTGCCTCGGTATTTATGGAGCTCTTAGAACGACAATTCCCCATAGAAACTCCTGCAGTTCCCTTAAAAATGAAAGCTGCACAGGATTATGCCCAAAACTTGAATATCCATGTAAACTACCTTAACCGTGCCGTAAAGGAAGTTACCGGCAAATCCACAACGACCCTGATCACAGAAAGAATCATCACGGAAGCTAAAGCACTTTTACAACATACAGACTGGAATATTTCAGAGATCGCCAGTGCGCTTGGGTTTGAATACCCCACCTATTTCAATAATTTCTTTAAAAAACTTACAGGAACAAACCCAAAATCTTTCAGAGAACCCGAGGTTTGAAATTCTTAAGTTTTGGTTTGATAATCTTTAACAAATGACCTTCAGCCTGAACTAACTTTGTATCTGTAGTATTAAATATAATAGACATGAAAATAGCAGCAACACTAATGATTTTGTCTCTCCTCTTTTCAGATAAGTCATTCGCGCAAAATGTACAATCAAACCAACATTTAAAGAAAATGAAAACTTCAGCAGATTCGCATACATTTCAATTAAGTGATAAAGTAACCCGTACAAAAGTAAACTTCAAAAATCGTTACGGTATCACGCTTTCAGGTGAACTATATGTACCCAAAAACAGTGTTGACAACCTTCATTCAGCTTTGGCCATCAGTGGCCCTTTTGGTGCAGTCAAAGAACAATCTTCCGGGCTGTATGCTAATCAATTGGCCGAAAGAGGGTTTATTGCCCTGGCATTCGATCCATCCTATACCGGTGAAAGCAGTGGTGAACCCCGTAATGTAGCATCGCCGGACATCAATACAGAAGACTTCAGTGCGGCAGTTGACTTTTTAGGTTTACAGACAAATATCGACAGAAATAAAATCGGGATCATTGGAATCTGTGGATTTGCTGGATTTGCCTTAAACGCCACCGCAATCGATAAGCGTATTAAAGCGGTAGTCACGACCAGCATGTACGATATGACCCGTGTCATGTCAAAAGGTTATAATGATGCTGTAACTCCCGAACAACGAACTCAAGCACTTGAACAATTAAGCCAACAGCGCTGGAAAGATGCTGCAAGCGGAAAATATGCGCCCTCATCAAACAATTTACCAGAAAAATTAGTTGGAAATGAACCACAATTTGTAAAGGAATATTTTGATTATTATAAAACAGCGCGAGGATTTCATTCCCGTTCTATCAATTCTAATTCTTCATGGACTGCAACTTCACCAATATCATTCATGAATATGCCGATCCTTACTTATATCAGAGAAATTGCACCCAGACCAATGCTGATCATTGCAGGAGAAAATGCACATTCAAGATATTTCAGTGAGGATGCCTACAAGGCAGCTGCACAGCCGAAGGAACTAATGATTATCCCAGACGCAGTTCACGTGGATCTATATGATCAATTGGATAAAATTCCTTTTGATAAGTTGACAGCGTTTTTTAAAGCTAATTTAAAATAGAAATACATTTAATCATTCACTAACTATTAAAATTTTCAGCGATAACGTAATGAAGAAATCAGAAAACAATCACCGAGAAGATATTTTTGAACGACTAAAAAAAGAACAGAGCGTTTCTTCCAACGATCCAGAGGCTTATCGTTTACGTGAGGCTTCATTTGCGACCAAAGCACTATTGGTACGTATGAATAACTCTGCTGATCCTAAAGAAATTAGGGATTTATTATCTCAGATTACAGCTTCAACCGTAGATGAAAGTACACAGGTATTTACGCCGTTATATATTAATTATGGGAAGAATACATCGATAGGTAAAAATGTTTTCATCAATTTCGATTCTGTCTTTTTGGACTTAGGTGGTATTGTGATCGAAGATCAGGTATTGATAGCTCCCAAAGTAAGTCTATTAACCGAGGGACATCCAATCGAACCACAGAACAGGCAATCCCTTACCGTAGCTCCTATCCATATTAAAAAGAATGCCTGGATCGGAGCTAATGCGACGATTCTACCAGGGGTTACCATTGGAGAAAATGCCGTGGTCGCAGCAGGCGCTGTAGTGCATAAAGATGTTCCGGACAATACGATTGTGGGCGGTATCCCCGCAAGGATCATTAAAAATATTTAATAGACGATTCAGCTTATATTGGCTAAGTCGCCTAACGAAAGAACAATTTAGTCTGGCCGATAAGTGATTAAAAGCCAGACCGTGTTAAATCAACTGTTAAAGGTCTTCTTTTATAGCTGAAAGGGAACTTGTAACTGGCTCCGTACTGCCCAACATGAGTGGTGTGGAACCGATGATCAAATCCCATTTGACCATTTGTTTAAATGTTGGTTTATCCGAGGAAAAGTTACGGTAGTTTATTACTGTTATCGTATCGACAGTGGGCAAAAAGAAGGTTCTATCTAACCATTTACGATTTCTCCACCGTTAGGGTGCAAAACTTGACCACTTATAAAATGTGAATCTTCGCTAGCCAGAAATAAAAAGCTTGGTGCAATTTCATTTGGCATTCCGGCCCTTTTCATTGGAGAATCGCTTCCAAATTCGGAATTCTTTTTGGGGTCAAATGAAGAAGCTATTAATGGAGTCCATACCGGACCCGGGGCAACAGCATTAACCCTAATTCCTTTATCTATAAGATTTGCGGACAAACTTCGTGTGAAAGAAATTATTGCACCTTTCGTAGCAGAATAATCCATCAATTTTGGACTCCCTCGATAAGCCGTCACCGAAGATGTATTAATTATGCTTGCTCCCTTCTTAAGATGGGGCATAGCATACTTTGTGATCCAGAAATAGGAAAAGAAATTATTTTGAAACGTCTTTACTAGCTGTTCAGTCGTAATTTTTTCAATTGATTCTGTCTCCCAGTGAAGCCCCGCATTATTAACAATAATATCAACTTTCTTATGAGTTTTTATCGTAAATTCAATTACTTTTTTACAGTGATTTTCTTTTCCTAAATCACCTTTAATCAGCGTACATTTTCTAGAGAAGGACTCTACCTCTTTTTGAGTTTCTTTTGCGTCTTTTGTTTCGCTGAGATAGGCTATAACTATATCAGCTCCCTCCTTGGCAAATAACAAAGCTACAGCTTTTCCTATACCGCTATCTCCGCCGGTAATTAATGCTACCTTATTTTTTAATTTTCCTTCTTTATCATACTTTAATGGAGAAGTGTCAGGAACTGGTATCATATTTATCTCCAATCCCGGTCGCTTTTGCTTTTGCAAAGGTCGAATCTTTTTACTTGCTACTTTTTCCATGCTGCTTCTTTTAAATGACGATAAACAATGTGCGATTTCCACAATGTATAAGAAACAAATAGCCTTTCTGAAGAACGGCTATTTGTTTTTATGTTGGGTGTAAGTATTAGGAAGGTACCTTTCTTGATTTTTCTCTCTCCCAAACACGATGTCCTTTCATGATCGCTATAAAATCTTCCGTTAGATTATCCTTGCTTTCAAAAATAACACCTTTATCTTTTTTAATAAATGATCTTTCAGCTAGCTCTTCAGCACCTTGTGCAAATGCCAGCGTTTTACAGTGTCGGTAACCTTCATTAATAAATTGGAGGTAATCGGCATTTTGCGCGAGAGTTTTTACCGATTCACCTGCTGGTGTAAAGAACGCATCGTAACAAACTGATGCCTCAGTAAGATATGAATGCTGAATATCTTCTTCTGTTCCTTCCTTGAACCGGATCTTTCCTACATGAGATGAGATCAAAACCGCTTGTGCACCTTCCCGCTCAAGTGCTGTTTTCATTTTATCTATGGAAGATTTGCTAGCTCCATTATCAACAAGGAAAGCAACCTTTCTGGTCTTGATCGTTCCCTCGCCATCTTTCACTTTCATGCTCAAAGCTGCAGACTTTTCAACTTCTGGTTTCACCGGTTTAAAAGGATATTCGGGGTGGTTCTGCCGTGCAAACTTGAGAGTTAAAGGATCAAGTTCTTTTGGCGGGACAAGTCCGAGGTTCGTACCGACATTTTTTGCTAGTTCTTGATCTATCTGATTCAAAATAGCCAGTTCTCGCATTCGAATATGGACATCATTCACTTTGGAAAGCTCAAAGCTCAGCGCATTAACCATGTGGTCCTGTTCTTCTGGACTCTGTGAATTAAAAAACAGTCTGGCTTGGGTAAAGTGGTCTGCGAAGGAATCTGAGCGAGCTCTAACTTTTGAACCATCGATAGGCTGCTTGTGGGATTCAAATCCTACACCGTCGTTAAGCATTGCATGATACGGACATCCTACAGCCTTGCTATTAGGAAAATAACTCACGGCACCTTTAGGAATCTCAGTCCGCGCAAAACCATCTTTTTGGTTATTATGTTTGCCGGTCAGCGGACGATTGATAGGAAGCTCATGGAAATTGGGCCCACCTAATCGATAATTTTGGGTATCCATATATGAAAATATCCGTCCTTGCAATAGCGGATCATCCGAAACATCTATACCCGGCACCAGCCTTCCGGGGTCGAAAGCCGCTTGTTCAGTCTCTGCAAAAAAATTCTCCGGATTGCGATTCAGTGTCATTGTTCCGATAATCTGAACTGGCACCAGTTCCTCGGGAATAATCTTGGTCGCATCCAGAATATCAAACGAATATTTCAGCTCATCTGCTTCTGGAATCAATTGAACACCGAGATCCCATTGGGGAAAATTTCCGCTGTCAATAGCTTCATAGAGATCCCGTCGATGAAAATCAGCATCAAATCCGGAAATCTTTTGGGCTTCATTCCATGCGACCGAATGTACACCTAATCTCGGTTTCCAATGAAATTTAACGAATGTACCTTTTCCTTCGGCATTCACAAATTTAAACGTATGCACGCCGAAACCTTCCATCATCCTTAAACTTCGGGGTATCGCACGATCTGACATAGTCCACATGATCATGTGTGCTGATTCGGGCATCAGCGATATAAAATCCCAGAAGGTGTCATGTGCAGATGCCGCCTGCGGCATTTCGTTGTTCGGTTCTGGTTTTACAGCATGGACAAGATCTGGAAAGTTCATCGCATCCTGAATAAAAAAAACTGGAATATTATTTCCCACGAGATCATAATTACCTTCTTCGGTATAGAATTTAACGGAGAACCCTCTTACATCTCTGGCAAGATCGGTAGAGCCTTTGAAACCCGCTACAGTGGAAAATCTTGCAAAAAGAGGTGTTACTGTTCCTTTTTTTAAAAATGCTGCAGTTGTATATTGGGATAGGTCAGCAGTAGCTTCGAAAATACCATGGGCTCCAGATCCACGCGCATGAACGACACGTTCCGGTATACGTTCTCGGTCGAAATGCATCAGCTTATCAAAATAAATATGATCCTGCTGTAATGATGGGCCCCTCTCACCTGCCTTTAATGTATTGTTGTTGTCAGAAATAGGCACCCCATCATTCGTGGTCATAACCTGTTCGGAATTGTCCACTAAATGCTGATCAATCTCAGCAGTTTTTAAATTCTTTTCTTTTTTCATATCCAATTATTCTCTGGTTTATACTATAAGGCGGAAATAAATTATCAATTCGTACAAAAATTACATGTGAAATAATACTTCTATATGAGTGTAAGAATGAAATTATAACACTATAATTGGCAGCAAACCACATTGTGGTAAATCAAGTTTTTGATTAATTTCGCGCAGTAAAAAAATAGTGGTTCATTAATTCCATCTTTAAAACAAATGGTATCTCAAAAACGTTTTAATTTTGCTAAAAAAGATAAATAAGAACATAATTTGTTATTAGATAACAACATGATAGAAAATATTGGATTAACAAAAGATTCAGGCTGGCAGTTCGGAGTCAGAAAAACATTCCCAACAAATTTAGAAAGTATATGGAAACTCTTCTTTTCAGAAGACGGATTAAAATATTGGTCCGAAGGAGTTGAACAGGATTTTTCAACTTTTAAAGAACACTCTCATATACGTACAAAGTGGAAACAGGTGGGGTCCAAGGAAAGTGCAAGTTTGCAAATCAGGTTTATTCCTTCCCAAAAGTGTGATAAAACGACAATTTCAATTCATGTTGATCAATTAAAAAATGAAAATCAACGTAAAGAGGCTAAGAAATATTGGACAAAAATAATTAGAAATATTCCGGTATTGCTAACACCAAAAGTCGCAAAAGATTAAAGTCTGTCGGGTAAACAATAAGCTGACCAATAAGGTAACTGTAGATATAATCATGGGGAGTTACTGATAGCTCTAATAATTGTTTTCATGTGTTTATATTATGATGTATTTAACAAGGAAACCACCAATGCATAAAAGATACTTTTCCATTCTTAAAAAATACTTTGATATGCCCATCAGAAATATCTTCATAGTCCTCTCTTAATTTGATTACCCAAATTTTGCCTTCTTTGTCCATACCCAGTCTTCCACTTACCGCGATAGGAAACAGTTGTTCCATGTCCCTCATTGTGGTGTAAGCATCAATCCGGACTCCTTTATAGGTAATAAAATTTCCGTCCAAAAACCAGAACTCATCCACAGCTATACTATCCCTGCTGGTTTCAAAGCGAGAGCCGCTTTTGTAAAGATATTTATCATCGGGGGCTTCTGTGTCAAAGATGGTAATACAAGGCGCTTGATCGTTTAGTAGCTGTGTACTGTCGGGCTTACCAAAAACTTTTCCAAACTCACCGATTGTAAAATATCTTTTCAGCTTGCCATTAAATCTTATATCATCTTCCAACATCACATCTCTTTTTAAATACGCCGAGCCGGGCTTAGCGACAGGCACGGCTGCATTGCACAGTTCAAAAAGATTATGTTTCTTTAAAAGGCTTTTATCATATTGTATCACCACAGGATTGTCAGGATCATTGCTGATGTCCAAAAGATAATTCGTATGCCGATGTAACTCCAACCAACCCACAGCTCGTTCAACCATTCTCTTTTCAGATGGTGTTTCCGAAATGTCATTAATAACATACATTTTGATCGTAGCTTTTGAATCGGTCAGTTCAACAAGTCGACTTTGTACACGTGTATTGCCAAATGTTTTGATGGCCATCGCATTGCTCGATCTGACGAGGTCGGCTATGAGTTGGTCGCAGGAAATATTGTTATCTCTCAGTTTATTACGCTCAGTACAGGTCGGGGTATCGGGAGCCTGCCGCGCACTGCTCTTGGAATTCCCACGACAGGAGATCATCACAATGGCAGTAAATGCTGCTAATATCGGTATACTCCCTCTCATAATAATTTTAAATTGATTAACATTTTACATTTGGCTCTCCATTTTGACGATTTAAAGTTGTTCTAAAAACAATCATACAAAGTAGCGATCCCACAAGCAAACCAGCCAAGAGATAGGACTCTAGATGCATATCCTGAAAGCCAATACCTGGTATATCTCCATCCACAGTTAACTCGGCTCTTCTTAACAGGTCTCTTATTTGGGCAATTTCATATTTTAGATAAATCACTCTCATACCACAGCCTATCATTCCGGAAGCGATGATAATTAGTAATGAAAGCAGTTGCTTTTTTGTCGAAGAGATTTTACAATAATTTTTGACAAACAGGTAAAGAAAAGGAATTACCCCAAACGAGAAAACAAAAATTATCGTCGGAAAAATCTGGTTAGGAAGACGCCAGCTACCATTAAATAAGAGGCTGACACCGACAATTTCAGCTGTAAAAAACGTTAAAAACCAATCTCTAAGTAAAAACGCAAAGACAGCTAATAATAGTGACAAACCAATAAAAGTTCCTTTCCTTTTCATCGCTTTTTTTTGAATCGTAAGTTATTCCTTTTGTATATTAAAAACGTTTTCGCGGTTTTATTTCCCGTAATATGCGCTAGCGTCGGATACTCATTTGTAGTATTCAATTTTGGTCAATTCCGTATTCAGAAGTTTACCATTTTTAAACTCTTTCTTTTCGATCTTGTTATCAAATTCATCATACACATACTCATTGGAATACGTATTCTTATCTTCAAATAAGATAAATTCCGACAGCTGGCCTTTAACAGTATATTTTCGGATTTTTATGTATTGGGGCTTCCTCTGATCAGGTAAGAATTGTTTTTCCTCGAGTCTTTTTCCGTCGACATATGTGTATTCCTCCCTGTATTCCAGCTGTCCATTTTTGTAAAACCGCTGTTCTTTCAATTCCTTTTTATCGTCATAGACAACCTCAATCTTTAAAAGTTCATGGTTATTGCCGTCAAGATGGGTTTCAGCGATCAGTTTGTCTTCATTGTTAAACTGATATTTTTTTACCAAATGTATTTGATCAGGCTCACTTTTATTTCCTTTACTAAACGTTATGCTGCCACCCGCAGTTGGCATATTGAAAAATGTTTTCTGGATGATTTTGTTTGTACCAGAGAACTGAGTTATCGTTTTTTCTCTGTAAACATTATATCTCGGACTGTATTCCAGATAAATTAACGTATTTTTTTCATCATCGTATTTGTAAGTTTCAACTTTGTCAGGTTTTTCTCCCTCATAAGTGAAACTCCGTTCAACAACTCTTCCTATTGAATCGTAGATCACATTGGTGATGTTTGTTGTCCCCCTACCAGTTTCAGTTTCAGCTATAATTCTGCATTTGTCATCAAATAGATAACTGATCTGATAATTTCCATTAGGCGACTTAATGCTTATAGCTTCGCGACATCTGTCGTTATACTCATAGTATGTAGTATCATTATTTTTTTCAACCTGGTCCGAACTTAAAGAAGGAATTCTTTGGTATTTTATTTTGGATATAATTTGATTTTTCGTGTTGTACGTATTAATAACACTGTCAATTCTCGAATATTCCGAAAGATCGATAAATTTCAAATTCATCCCATTTTCATCGTAATAATCTTCACAAAAAAAAATCGTGTCAGTATTAGCACCATAACTCACTCTATATGAATGGATACTCTTTACTTTTCCAGACAATTTACTTTTTTCAAGATCAGTTTTGTTCTGTCCGAATACAGGAAAACTAAATAACACCAACATGTAACATAAAGCTGTATATCTTTTCATCGTATAAATATACTACCGCTTTTTTTGATATGTAATGAAGATTTATAATTCGTTGAGCCGCATTTATTATCCGTCATGACTTTACCATTATCCGTGAATAAACCCAGTCAACAAAAGATCGAACAGCTAAATCTATAAGATCTTATAAGCACCCCCGTGGTCATATTGACGAATTCCATCATTTAATCTCTATGGAGCCGACCTAGAAATTGACGTTTTTTCCAAAACATTTTGACTATGGAGATGTTACTCCAAGAAATACCAAGAATAATCTGGTAAAAAGGCAAATTGTCTTAGATTGTAACTAATTAAAAAACTCAAGAGATGGCTTATAATAATGAACTTGTCAACCGTGTCCGTGAAAGACTTTCGATGGAAGACCATATGGAAGTTGAGGAGAAGAGAATGTTCAGTGGATTATCTTTTCTTGTAAACGGGAAAATGTGTGTCAATATTAGTCACGATAATTTGATGTGCCGCTATAACCCCGAACTCGAAGATGAGGTTTCGGAAAAAAAAGGCTTCTTGCCGATGATTATGAAGGGAAAGCAGCTCAAAGGGTATTGTTATGTAGAATCCAGCGGTTATCAAAAATCTGATGATTTTGAATACTGGATCAAAATATGTCTTGATTATAATCCAGCAGCAAAAGCGTCGAAGAAGAAGATTGCAAAATCTCGTTTTAAAGAAACAAAAAATTGATCGTAATGTAAGGTTTTTTATTCATTGTACTCCCGTTTTATCTTAGTGAGCAGCGGCTTGAGGAGAATGCAAACCCGGAGAAGTACTGTAAGTCATGATTTCCGTACCGTTGGACTTCTTTACAATTTCTTTTGTATTCCTAAGTATTAAAGTATGATTTCCGAGTTTGCTATAGGATACAAATTCTCCATCTAGAGTCTGTTTGCAGATGACAAACATATGCCAGCCCGCGTCTGCCGGAAGTGAGATAATCACTTTTCTCCCCGACTTCAATTCATTTTCAACCGTTTGAAAAAGGCTGTCTATCGGAAAGTTTGCATCCCGAGGTAAAACAAATTTTTGGGAGAAAGTAATGCCGTATAATTTTTTATTGTCAAAGTCACGGAAAGAACCATCAGCTTTGTTCTGCCATTCATTTTGTAAGCCGTAAAAATCAAAATCTACCAGGTTGTAATACTTTAGTACCATTTCGATAGCTGATGGAATGCAGGACATTTGAAAAATTTGATTGTGGTTATTTACAACAGTGTCAAAAAAATCGCCCTTATCATTTTCCTTTATTTGACCCTTTGCATGAAAAATAACCGATGTGAATAGGAACATGGTTAGGCTGAAGAGAATCTTTTTCATAATTTAATTAGTTGTTTTTTACAAAAGTCAACAATACAGAGTTAGACGGTCAGCACCTTGGACCAGAAATATCGTGACTTTATTGCTTTTACGAACACTAAACAAACAACTCGTCGCCATAGCTTAAAGATGTGTGCATCCCGCTACAAACGAGTCGGACTGCTGTACGTCATGATTTCTGTACCATTGGACTTCCTTACAATTTCTTTTGTATTTCTAAGTATCGTTGTATGGCTGCCTAGTTTGCTATAAGAAACAAATTCTCCATCCGAGGTTTGTTTATAGACGATAAAAATGGACCAGCCCATTTCCGCCTGAAGTGCGATAATTACCTTTTTACCAGATTTTAATTCATTTTCTATCGTTTGAAAAAGACTATCTATCGGAAAACCTTCATCCCGGGGCAAATTAAATTTCTGGGAAAAAGTAATTCCGTATAATTCCTTTTTGTCAAAGTCACGGAAAGAACCATCCGTTTTGTTTTGCCATTTAATTTGTAAGTCGTAAAAATTAAAATCCACTGCTTTGCAATACTTCAGTACCATTTCGATAGCAGAAGGAATACCTGATGGCGGAAAGATCTGATCATGGTTATTAACGACAGTATCAAAAAAATCATAATTATTGTTTTTTTGTGTTTGAGCCTGCGCTTGAAAAATAACCAATGTGGATATGAACATAACCAAATTAAAAAGAACCTTTTTCATCATTTATTATATTTTCTTTAAAAGAGGCATTCCAAACCCCGCTGTGGAAGGCGGAATCTGTTTGCCGTCCTGGATCTTATAACCTGAAAGATCAACTTCTTCCGACGTGCTCGTTACGCCCTCTATCGTAACTGTATTGCCCAGCCCCCCTGCCAGATGTGCCGTATAGTACGACTTAAGCAGTGAGCCCCAGGCATGAGGGGAAGCCTGTGCACCTATTTTTTTTAATTCCGGCATCAATTTTCTCCAGTTCGTGAACCCCAGTCCCTCGATATCTGTAAGGTGCACGTCCAGTAGTTTTTTTTCAAAAAGTTCCTTAAGCAACACTGGATTTGGATCTGCTTCACCATCTGCCAACAAAGTGCTTATGCCTGCTTCTTTTATGTAATTTCTCAATTTTTCATAGTCGGAAACGGTTTCATGAAAGGGCTCTTCTATCCAGAATAAGTTGACCGATGGAATACCTTTTAAATATTGAATGAATTGATCAACTGTAAAGCCATTGTTTCCATCGACTAAAATACCACATTCAGGAAAGGCTCTGGCTACAGCATTTGTTACGTCAATATCACGCTGTAACCCTTCCTTAAATGGCATCCATTTATGTCCCCTACCGATCTTTAGCTTAAATTGTCTATAGCCCACCTCATAATCATAGCGGCATTCTTCCAGAATCCGGGCTATACCTGCGGGCTTTTCTGATGGCTCCAAATCATCAAAATAGATCATCCCGCTATAATAGTCGGTCGTATACGGCTTCTTACGGCCAAGTAATTCATAAACTGGTTTCTGCAAGATTACTCCTGCAAGGTCATGAAGGGCAATATCAAAAGCGATGTGCCTGTCATTCAAAATCCCAGCGTTGGAAGCAAAAAGTTCAGATACTTTTTTACCGATGAGCTCCATTTCAATCTGCTTGGCATCTTTTATGGCTCCTCGCAACGAAGCCCAGCCCATGGCACCTTTGTCGGTTTTGATCGCACAGATCTCCACATTGGGGCCATAGCCGTGCAGGTTCAACCGAGCATTTTTCCCCACAAGGCGGGGATATTTCATCTGAACGGTCGAATATTTTATTTCCTGTATCCGGTGATACGAGAGTTCCTTTTCCTGATGGCTAACGTCTAAGATAGCTGCTAAGGACATGGCATTTCCCGAACCAGGATATAATGTCGCTGCTGCAATACTCAAATTTAAGGTCTGTAAGAATGTTCTTCTTTTCATTTTTGGTTTATGTTGATCTTAATTGATTATTAATAATTTTTTATTGCCTTGAGTAGTTCCCACTGACTCATTAGTCTTTCGCAAAATGATCTGGACGAGCGATAAAAAAATGAATTGCCTACCTTTAAATTATACCTCATATTATTTGATATGCTCAAACAATATGAGGTATAATTTAAAGGTTTGCACTAGTACTTGAAAAGTACATAAAAAAACAGAAAAAATAATAGTCTTTCTGTTTCAATTTACTATCGAATTTTATCATTATAACCCAAAGTGTCAGCTGGTTGGCCTCTTCTATTATCTTAAGCACACGACCCCCTATAGGATCATTTATAATTCAATATTTCCATAAGATGTGCAATTTATTAGAATTTTGTTACTATCAAAATTAGACAGCCTCAAAGGGGTGCAGGTAACAATTAAAAAAATCGACAAACTATAGACATGAGCGTATTCACCCGGGAAGAAATTTGGTGACGCGGGTTTTTACTTTTTATTAAACGATTCCAAAGGAAATTATTGGAGTTAATTTATCAAGTCTCTCACGGACAAGCTCGTAAAGAACAGGAAAATCTTAAAGCGATACAAACACTTCAACTTTGGAGCATTAAAGTCGCTAATTTTGAATATGCTATCGTAAGACAGGCCGAAGAGAACAACTGAAAATCAATTGGGCAATTCTAACTTAACTCTGCTCCTTATCCGATCCAATTTTTTGCGCTGCCGCCATTGATACGACCAAATCATTCAGCATGGAGCTTGCAGCTGTTGGAGAATTGGGAAGTAAAACTAAATTGCTTCTGCTATTGGCTCCGATCGCATTCAGTGTATCATAATGTTGAGTAACCACGATTAAAGCAGAAGCTTCTTGAGCGTTAATATTGGCGGCATTCAGCATCTTTACAGATTCTTCCAATCCTTTTGCGATCTCTCTTCTTTGGTCTGCAATTCCTTGTCCCTGAAGCTTCTTAGATTCTGCTTCGGCTTTTGCAACAGCAACAATCCGTATTCTTTGCGCTTCAGATTCGTATTCTGCGGCTGTTTTTTCACGTTCAGCAGCGTTAATTCTGTTCATGGCGTGTTTTACCTGTTCATCAGGATCAATATCCGTCACCAAAGCTTTGATAATATCGTAACCATAACTTTGCATCGCTTCTTGCAGTTCACTTTTTACGGCAATTGCAATATCATCTTTTCTGACAAAAACATCATCTAATTTTGTTTTTGGAACTTCAGCACGCACAACATCAAAAACATAAGATGTAATCTGGTTTTCAGGATTTTCCAAACGATAATAAGCGTCTTTTACATTTTCTCTGATTACCTGATACTGAACAGAAACTTTCATCTTTATGAAAACATTATCCAACGTTTTGGTATCTATAATGACGTCCAATTGCTTTATTCTTAAATTCAGACGTTTAGAGATTTGATCCAAAAACGGGATTTTTAAATGGAGTCCGGCGTGGCTTACTTTTAAAAATTTGCCTAACCGTTCAACCACAGCTGCGGATTCCTGTTTTACGGTATAAAAAGAAGCAAATAACGTAATAAGTCCGAAAAAAATTAGAATTCCTAAATATATCATAACCTTAAATTTAGTATTGGTGAAACACAAACTTACGTCTTTACATTGTCATTCCTATAGCAATTTCTATTATTTTACCAGAGTTATTTTATTGGTCAAATTTACTGAAATTGACGTGAGTCCTTCACAAATTTAATTTTGTCGCATTTTTCCAAGGAAGAAAGGCGTGGTTAAGGTTACTTTTGTAGTAACTTTAAAATTTAAGACAAATGCGAAAAATATCACTTTTCATTGCAATGAGCGTAGATGGTTACATTGCAAAGCCCAATGATGACCTGAGTTTTTTAAAACTTGTAGAAAAAGAAGGTGAAGATTATGGCTATGCCGAATTTACCGACTCAATTGACACGTTAATCGTCGGTCGGAAAACCTATGAATATGTCCTTAAAAATATCGGCTCATCTCACTATGACAACGGAAATCGCGACGTTTATGTTATCACAGGAACTGAAAGATCAGATGTAGGTAGAACGATCTTTTATACGGGAGATCTGACAAAATCGATCGAAAAACTAAAATCCGAAGATGGAAAAAATATTTACTGCGACGGCGGAGCAGAAGTAATAAATGAATTGTTAAAGCAGGATTTAATCGATGAGTTTGTGATTTCTGTTATCCCCATACTATTAGGCAATGGAACAAGACTGTTCAAAGACGGCCGACCTGAACAAACACTTAAGCTAATAACAGCAAAAACTTTTGAAACAGGACTTACACAATTACACTACAGTAAAGAAAAATAAGCGACACAAGATTAATCCAGAAAAATGCATTAATGCACGCATGTAATTGGACGCATTCTATTCGTAGTGGATGTTTGCTCCTCTCGTGCTATTTATCTCAGAATAAGTCGAATAATAAATTGGATCCATCGAATATAAATCAATAAAGAAAAGTTATCGAAAAGAATCAGATCTTCATACCAAAGTAAGAAATGTTGACTATCAGATTCAGTTCTGTCGTATTCTTACCTGAGTCTGTAACTGTTAATATGATTAAATAAAAAACATGAAAAATATCGTTCTATTTTTATTGCTATTGAATTTATCCGGGAGCATGTATGCTCAATCAGAACACAAAGTAATTGTAGAAAGCGACACTGTAAAACAACAGGGTCAATTGGATAAAAATGGTCTAAAGACGGGCGAATGGATATATTATCACGATAACGGCAATGTAAAATATGTCGGTAGATACAAAAAAGGAGAACTACAAGGAGAATGGAAAGGATTTTATAAAAACGGCAATACGCAAATTATTTCTACCTATAAAAAAGGAAAACGGAATGGACAGTTTAAAGAATTCTATTCTAATGGCCAAATGTTAGCCATAGGGAAATACAAAGATGATCAGGAAATAGGCCAATGGCGAGCTTATCATGAAAACGGACAATTAAGTAAAATTGGAAGTTTGATTAACGGAAAGGCGATCGGAGAATGGAAATATTACTTCGAAAATGGTCATCTGGAAGCTACCGGAATTATCCATAACGGTGTTAAAACCGGAGAATGGAAATTCTATCATGAAAATGGACAACTCCGGTCTAGAGGAGAATTTAAAATGGCTGCAAAAACCGGAGAATGGAAATGGTATACCGAAGACGGAGCCTTACAAGGTATTCGAAACTATCTCAACGGCAAAGAGCACGGTCTTTATATATACTATAACACAAATGGATCGCCATACGTTACCGGAAGCAGCATCAATGGAGAAAAAACAGGGGAATGGAAATGGTATACTGAAAACGGAGAAATCAAAGCCGTTAAAAACTTTGCGGTGAATAAGGAAAATGGCTTGCTGATGGAATATTATGATAACGGCCAATTACGTTGTGTCGGAGAAATGAAAGATAGCTTAAAAACAGGGGAATGGAAATGGTATTATAGCAACAAGAACCTGATGAATCTTGCTCACTATAAAGAGGGAAAATCATTGGGCGAATGGAAGTTTTATTACGAAAACGGTCATCTAGAAGCTGCCGGAATTATGGATAACGGCGTTAAAATTGGCGAATGGAAATACTATCATGAAAATGGACAGCTAAAAAATCAGGGAACAACCAAAGAAAATAAGAGTGTTGGCAAATGGCTATGGTACTACGAGAATGGTCAATTGCAGGTGGAGGGAAATTACGATAATAATGGACAGCAAATTAATCAATGGACATGGTATCACAACAATGGGCAAATAGAAATCACCGGACACTATGCTAATGGCAATAAGACCGATCAATGGAATTGGTATGGTCAAAATGGAAAGTTACTAAAAACAGGGCGCTATACACAAGGCCGAAAAACCGGTAAATGGCGAGTCTATCGCATCGAAACGGGACAGTTAAAAAGCATTGATAATTATAAAACAAACAAACGGACCTACTATAACGAAAAAGGCAAACCTACAAATACAATAAGCACAGATCCGTTGGTAAAAGAAGATGGATCATAATTAATACAGATCTTTATCGGAAAATTTAAAATCCTGTATTCTTGGCAAAGGTCTTATTAAAACTCTTTTTTTTCTAATTTTCAATACTTTAGCTGATCCTGATTTTTCATCGGTTTCGGTTCTAATCCCAGTAATCAGGTCAAATTTAGTTTCTGTGAATATGGTGTTTTCGTCCATATAACCTTTGGTTGCGTCGTTTGTGAGCTTGTCGATATAAATCAATTCAAAATTACCCTTGTTATATTTGAAGTGGCAGGTAATATTTCCGCTTTTAATTTCGCTCCACATTTTCAAAGTTCCTTCTTCTATAAAAAAATAGGGAATTTGATACCCATTAAACTTTCCTCCCTTTTCAACGGGATACTGCGGTTCGATGATTTTATCCGAGGATACCGCCAATGCTAGTTTTCCATTAGGTTGAGACAGGAAAATTTGCAATCGTAATGGCCTTGTTTCTGCTACGGTATCCATTTTCACCGTTACTTTATCCATTTTGCCATCATGATTTAAGTCCCCATTTTCTTCTCTAACTTGGTAAGTATAATTGTTTCTATTTTTAATACTCTGAGGGAATAACTTCATTGGGACTGAAATTAAAATGAATATAGAGCTGCGATAAAAATATTTATTAATTCTTTTCATTTCGTTTTGACTTGCTCTCCCAGGGCATTATATAGACTGTCAAGAAACTTTTGCTGTCTATCATCTTCCTTAAAGTAACGCTGATACCTCACGCTGCAATCGGTAATATCAGTAATATTTTTCGTTTCAAAAGTCCAGTCACCTGCATCTTTGACCAGCACGCCCAACTCACCTCCACACGCTTGCCATAATTCGGAAAATTTGGTTCTTTGTTCATCACTCAATTGGTTAAAAGCAGCGAAAACCGAGTATCCCGTCATTTCAGAATTGAAAAATTTAGTGATCGCATAGACTGGTACACCTCCCCAATCTATTGTTTTTCCTTCGGGCAAATGGATATCGGTGAGTTTTTTTTCATTCATTATTTTGTCCTGTTGTCCTTTCTTAAAAAACTGTTCTTCGTAGGTCAGCTTTGTTCCTTTAGGAACAACAATTTTTTTGACCGTTACAGGCTCAGTTGTAATAAAATAAGGATAGTCAGGCCCTCGTCCTCCGGTCGGGTTTCCAATGCCGCTCAGAGCACTGAGAAAAATAAGATATCCTATTGCTGATGCAGCGATAAATACTAAAACTCCTATGATGATGATGTATTTTTTTCTCATTAAATCTTTATGACGTGCCTGACCCTCTTTCTATTCTATTATTTATTAACAGCTGAAATCACCCTGATTACGGCTTTACTAATTTAATTTATTTTCATGATACAATACTTCCCTATTTGAAAGCAAAATACCGTTATTCATTTTTCGGAATAAATATCCTTGTCACTATTCAGAAACTAAAATACATCATGATCATTCGCAGGTTCAAATAACCGTTAATTGCAAAACAAATATCAACATATGATTTAACATCAAGTACAAATATTAATATTCGTGGACAACAATTTAAAATTCGTAAATCTCTGGCTCCAATTTTTAACAAATTGTCTCTAGTAAGATAGATACTATATATATTATCAAACATAAAAGCATTATGGCCCGATCCTAATTTGTTTTTAGCTAACATAAGAACTTATACCGTTCTATAATAAATATGTTTTTTTAGATAACTTTCCAGCCCCTAATCGAATACAAAATAAATTTATCTGGCTTATTCTGAAAAAGCGAGAACATATAAATCAAAATGATATATTTGCAACCCCAAACAATTTATTAACATTTATGAAATTAAAATTAGCCTATTTAATGCTGTTGTCTGCAGTATTTGTATCTTGTAAGAAAACAACAAGTGTGGATCTTTCTATCTCCAATAGTGGAAAATTAACGTATAGATTAACCGATGGGAACGGTAAAGGTTTACCTAATATCAAGGTATCTTTGTTTGATCATTTAGAGAGCTATTATTCAAGCAATAGTATCTTAATTGATGAGCGTCGGACAGATGGAAATGGTCAAGTGGATTTCGGCGATCTAAACCCCAAAAGTTATCTAGTAGTTGCTGATTCGGCAAAAGCAGACAATATAAATTATGTTATCCGCGACTATGTTCAGGTCACTACCGGTACTACAAAGAATAAAGAGACCAAGGTAACTGATTTTTCAGGAACCTTAATAGTTAAAGTAACCTCCTATTACAGCAATCAACCGGCCAAGAATATAGGTGTACTTATTATCCCCGCCGGCAATTTTGAAAACGAGCAGACCGTATCAAAATCCTTGGCTTCGGCCGAATTTAAAGGTGTAACAGCTAGATCTCTTTCTTTTACCAATTATCCCAATTCTGCCAGAAGTTTTTCGAAACTGACTATGAGACATAAATGCGTAAGCTTTAATTAATTGCTTTTAGAAATTTCCCTTTTAAATCGAACGTAAGAATCTCCCCTTCTCTAATAGCTATTCTATAAGCGCTGTGATCTCTTTCAATAAATTCAACCTGATTTGCAGGGTAATATTTCATGATATGAGACAAGATATTTTTTCTGATATCCTGTGAAGAAAATTTCCCATCAATTCCAGTTATTAAATTCCAATTTGCCATATAACTTAAGTTTTAAATGTTAAATACTATGATGATTTTATGAATATCATCTAACTGTCAATCCATTATTTGTAATAACCTAAAGTTATATATGAATTTGGGAAAGAATTGGGAATACATGAAGACTGTGCCGCTATTTGCTGCCAAACATAGCGCTAAAGGGGAACAAACCTATAGAGAATATGTATCTATTTCCCTACAATGGGTTCTGGACAATCCCCCGGAACATACTTATTGCTTTTTTCGTCTTCCAGGTAGTCGATTTCTTTCGTTTTCTGTCTGTATACCAATCTGAATATTCTTTTTTCAAATCGTTCCAATTTATCAGGCGTGAAAATCAAAAGATTTTTTTCTGCCTTATATGATCCGTTTATAAATTGCATATCCTTTTCTTCCAAAAGGACATATCCTTTTTGTTCCGCTTCTTTCTTTTTTACTGGATCGTAATGATAGGAAGTTATTACCATTCGGGCATTATCTCCCGCCCAACCATATTCCAATAAACTATTACTCACATACAACAACGAATCCTTCTTTTCTTCGATCTTATAAACAAAACATTTTTCTGTTTGTTCTCGAACGATATCCTCTATTCTTATTGCTTCGGGAATAGAATACTCCTTCTTTTTTATTGGTGGCGGAATCGTATTTTTCTTCGATTTTTTCTGCTGCCCGAAAACAAAAAGATGAGTCGAGATGATTAGTATTACCAAAAATATTTTCTTCATTTTTTTCACTGTTTAAAAACTGATAATTGTAACTTGTTAACCTGAGACCTGAATTTTAAATCTTTTATATATGTTGAAAATAGTGTTTCAATAATCAAATATATACGATTACATCCGGTTGCACCTTATCAATTATTATTCGCTCTTAATGACTTTATATTCGCGAAGTATCGGATAATAGAGAAACTATTTATTTTCTGAACAAACTTTTTGTTTGACAGCTTTCTTGTGAACTATTTTCCCCTATACCCTGCACTACCCGATCATCGGTATAAAATTTTATGCGTTGCTAAATAGCCATTCGGGTTTATAAAATGAATTTGTAAGTTTATAGAATGACACATTATAGACCATATACAATACGAAAGGAAGTGGAAGCAGGTATCAATTAAAACGATAAATGATTTTCTACACCCCGATAGATAGATCAAACAAATCACGATAGTTTGCTTTGATGATGAGAACCTCAGGCCACTGACAGTTATTTGAACTAATAAATAATTGTGATTACAGGAGAAAGAGGCCATTAATTTTAGCGATATGCCCCAAGATCCTTTAACACTGACTTTGTTATCTCTTTCCTGCAATTGCCGAAGGAAGGCGTATTGTTTTTACGATTTTGTCGAAGTCTTGTCGCGAAGAAATAAACATTGTCATTCGTTGTCAAATAGCCAATCCACCATCCGGTATTGATTCCATGCTGTCTTGTCCATCCTGTTTTGGACCGAATACTGTATCCTTTCTGTTGTTCGGTGAGCATGACCCGCCTAACGATATCCATATTCTTTTTCGAAAAGGGAAGCGTGCCATCATACAGTTCCTTTAAAAAAGTGACTTGATTTATCGGCGATATCGCGAACTTCCCATAATTCCAAAAATCTGGATCAGTCTGGGAAAGATCAAGATTTCCATAATGGCACTTGGCTAAATAAGATTTATATCTCTCCTTTCCTATTCGCTTGGATAATTCGACAAATGCCCAGCCGGCAGATACTTCAAACGCTTCCTTTACAGTTATATCATGATAGATACTTGGCCGATATCCGTATTTCACGGTATCGGTCTTCCCCGGCCATTTAACAGTCTCATTCTCATCTTTTATAGTTCCTGTTTCCAAAGCAATCAGCATATTGATGACCTTAAATGTGGAGGCTGGAAGGTCTTGCTGCTTTGTACCCATGGTGTCCGACAGTAGCCAAATCTTTCTGGTATTGTCATAAATAGCAATTGAACCATCCACCTCGCAGGCATCAAAATACCGCTTAAAATCGGATCTGACGATTATGGAATCATCTATTTTTGGACTTTTCAGTCCAAGAGTATTTTGAAATTGATTATAAGCCAGCACAGGCATAAATACAAAAATTGAGAGAATAAGTCGTTTCATATACTTAGAATTCCATTTAGCGAAAAAAAATTTTAACAGTTATTGATCGATAAAACATGAACTCCCTTTTTTCCATTTTTTAATCCTATTTCTCGCATTTGAATAAGGAGAGGAGGTATTGAACTGTATCATTCTGCCGAGCGTCCATTTTTCGTACCAAGCGGTTTCATAAAGCTCCTGATTTGATTTATGTGCAATCAAATCTAAAATAGCAGCTACGGTTTTATCAAGTTTTTGTAGAAGCGTCTTAAAATCGAAGTCTTTATAATCCTGATAAAACTTTTGAGCTAGCTTGCCAAGTTCATTCCATTTATAGCCGCTCTCGGGGAAGTACACCACTTCGTTACTATCTTTGTCACGATTCCATTTTAGGACAAGTTCCCCCCAACCAATCAAATAGGCCAACAGATTATTAATGCTCATCCATGTACCCTTGCTATGCCCTTCCAGTTCAGTTACCGTAGTCTGTTGGTGAGGAATTGTGGTTAACTCCTTCACTAATTTATCATAATTCGTTTTGATTGCCAATTGCAGTTCTAATTTATTTGTTGGTACAGCCATAGCGTATACTCTGGATAATTTGAGATTAATATATCCCTAAATATACGAAATTATTGATGGTTGCCGAATGGTCTCGCCATGAAGGTACTTTTCAGCCGAACCTATTTTAGTGAGGCTTCATGAAAATAGCAAGGTGTAATAAAACGCTATGGGTTGCTTTTCGTTTGATTAAATAATTTATCCAAAACCCGATAACGATAGTCAAAAATTAGCCCTAACTTTCTTTTAACAAAAATCCCGTGGGCAACTGTTCCTAGAATTCCCATAGGCAGCTCATAATCGACCGTATCTTTCATCAATACTCCATGTCCATTTGGAATAAATTCATGGAAATGGTTCCAGTATTTATAAGGACCATGAACTTGAAAATCCGTAAAACTTTTATTTTTTTCAACCTGTGTTATTTTTGTCTTCCATTTCAACCGAATTCCGAGGATCGGTGATACAAAATAATCGATAATCAGACCTTCAGCTATTTCATCCTGGTCAAGGTCGGAAACCACAACAAAACCCATCTCTTTTGGTGTTATTTCAGAAAGGTTCATCGGGGAAGAAAAAAAATTCCACGCTGTTTGGATATCGCATTTCAGTTGCTGTTCCCTATATAATTTATATCTCATCTTATCAATCTAGCTTAGACCAATTTGGTCACCTGATTGGATAACAGCTTCACCATAATTTTGGTTTATTAAATACGCAAAAATTGCCAATCAGTTTACGCGGAGCCTGTAAAGACGGATTGCTAATTTGACAGAGAAACAAGCAAATTAGATATCTTCTATCCTTTCTAGAACCATGGGTCATAAGTGACCAATGTCAGTTTATACGATTTGTAAACTATATGAGAAATTAAAAATGTTACCTGAATTGATAAAAGGTTTTGGTGGGATATGTTGCAGTCTACAAAAGACAATAGTATTACGCCAAAGAGATTTCAAATAGCAAAGGAAAAAACGTAATTTGTGCTACTGAACTATAAAGCCAGATGTATACCAACAGAATTAAACTCCAGATCACCGCTTTTATCACTATAATTATTTGCAATATTGCCCAGGGACAAACACAGCTATTTGATCCCACTTGTATTGATAGTACAAGATTTTCACGGACCAGAAGCATTCTAAACAATCTCTCCGTTATTAAATTTGAAAAAAAAACATTTACAACTGAGGCTTTTAATATCCCATATCGCTTTCTTTTACCTAAAAACTTTAACTTATCCACAAAATATCCGCTTGTAATTACATTCCATAATTCGTCAAGAATGGGCAACGACAACGAAAACCAACTAGAGCATTTGGCCCGAACATGGATTAGAGATGATATTTTTCACAGGTTCAACTGTTTTGTACTAGCACCCCAATTTCAACAGCGTTCGTCTGTCTACACACAAAATACGGCGGGAGTTTTAACAGCAAGCCCATCAAAGGAAGCCCTCCTAATTTTGACATTGATTAAAAACATCGAGAAAGACTATCCAAATATTGATCTGAACCGAATTTATTTAATTGGCTATTCGATGGGTGCTTCAACAGCTCAAAATCTGATGAGCCTAGCTCCTGAAAAATTCGCGGCAATGGTTTCCATAGCTGCTGTACCTGACTTGTCGAATCTTGAAAAATTAAAGCAGAAGGACATTTGGTTAATTCATGGGGAAAAAGATATGGATAACCCCTACATTGGAAGCGAAATATTATTCAAAAAATTGAAAGGTAATAATAGGCTGATCTTCACAACATTTAAAAATCTCCAACATAACAACATTGTAATCCCCTATTTACTAACAGATGAACTCCAAAAATGGTTATTTAGTAAACACCTTTAGATTTTTTTATAATACACATTCAATAGTAATATGATAAACTTATTAAAGCACACCGCCGGTATGTATATAACTTTCTTCCAGCCACTTCACTTAGACTAAAAGAGAAATGGCTGCACTGAGAAAATGAAAAACTTCAAAATCTGAAAATATGTGTTAATTTAGTCAATAATATTCATCTCAGCATAAATGAAAAGCATCTACAGTTTTGTCATCTAACCCCTACTTATATTTACTCTCTCCTGTAGAGAAAGAATAGAAGCTGAAGATAAGTTTGTCGCTTACCAAATAAGCCCCGAAAAAGGAAATATAAGGTTATATTGGAAAAATGATGATCAAACTATTTTGAGAAGCATCGCTTGGCTGAAGAATAAAGTCGAAGCCAGCAATCTAAAATTATTGTTTGCCATGAAGGGTGGCATGTTTGAGCCCGACAATTCGCCAAAAGGTCTGTATATCGAGAATTATAGACAACTGAAATCAATGGATACGCTAGCGGGTCCGGGAAACTTCTATCTCTCACCTAATGGGATATTTTACCTTAACCAAAACAATCAGGCGGGAATTGTCGAAACAAAAAAATTCAGACAGCTTCCGGAAATCAAATACGCCACTCAATCCGGTCCGATGCTGCTGGTAAACAGAAAATAAATCCGATTTTTCAGAAAGATTCCCAAAATCTGAATGTAAGAAACGGAGTAGGTCTTTTGGAGAATGGCGATCTCATCTTCGCTATGTCTAAGAAGAGATCAATTTTTATAGTCTTGCACAGTTTTTCAAGCAATCAGGGTGCGTAAATGCCCTATACCTAGACGGATGCGTATCCAGAGCTTATCAGCCTGAAAAAAACTGGATCCAAAGCGATGGAAACTTAGGAGTTATAATTAGTGTCATTACACCTGCGCAATAATTGCGGATAATATGTTCAGTTTTTGATTAATCCTGAAATTCGCGGTTTTTCAACACACCTTTCCGATACACCTCGGTATAAATCAATTGTCCTTTTTGGCGTGTGTTTAATATGGGCACTCCGGTCTCTTCGTTATATTTCTGCAATAATTTATAAAATTTCCATTTCCCGACCGGTAAACCACTTTTATAGGTTGCTTCCAAATAGGTATATGGATCCGTAAATGTTGGATAATTCTTTAAATCGATACAGCTGTTTAATTTAAATTCTATCCACCTCCCTTCTCTACTATGATTTTTCACCATGCCCTGTTCTTCGTCATTTTTATAGAAACCATCATGATCATAGTATCTGGAAAATTTTCCTGAGGGTAGAATCCTGTATTTATGCAATGCTTTTATACGAAACGGATCCTCACTAAAATCATAATCCCGAAGAGAAATAATATAGTCCTTGCCTATATTAAACAATGTGTAGTTTGCATTTCCCATTTCTCCTTCATGATGTAGATAGATTCTCTTTATATCAATAAGTTGGCCATCCTTCGTTGAAATTAAATACATCTTTTCAATAAATGGGTCAGTGTAGCGGACGGTATTATAAACAGCCATAAAATACATTGAATATGTTCCATAATACAGAAAACGGGAAGAAATTTTAATATTGTCATACTTTTCATTGACATCTTTGCTAAATGGCAGAAAAACATCGTATTCTTCCGGAAGTAATACAAGATCTTTTTTGACCGTCTTCTCAAATTTTAATGCATTGATTTCCTTTATCTTATTTTCATTCGCTATCATCGACAGCGTGGAGTCGATGCTTAGTCTTTTTGAAATTGCTGAGTACCCAAACGGTAATGTTATACGATCCGCTTTATTTGTATTAAAGAAAATTGCTTCTTTAACCGCGGCATGTACCACAGTATCTATTACCTTCCTTTTTGTCTGAGCTTTATTGTAACTAGAAAAAAGGAAAAGCAAAACAGCAAAACAAGCGATATTAATTTTATGCATATATCCCGAAATAATATCTGTATTACAGTAGATTATAAAAAAAATAAAATTCATAAACTACTGAAATGAACGTATAAACTTTACTCTTGATGGAAACTATCCCTTGACCTATGCTTCTTGGTTAAATAACTGATCAGATAGGTACGAATATCTTTTGGAAGATTTTTCAATGTGGCTTGTAGTGTTTGCACGGGTTTACATTCCACGCCCTCTCCACAGTAGTAATCCAGGTGGAAGATATAGTTTTTGTTTTCATAAAGAACAATATAAGACACCTTCATGTCATAGCTCTCGTATCCTCCACAGTAGTAGAAAGGAATGACCACCGCCATACGTCCACCGAGATCTTTAATATGTATTTCTTCCTGTATAAATTGGATGAGTGACATTTGGGGATAGGGATGCTTATAGGTTACCGAAGTGTTGCCTTTATTGTTTTTCAGTCGGACCTCGATATGGCTAAGTAGACCATCAAATCTGGACGAATCTGCATTACAAGGATTTGTGACTTTTACGTGTAGCATATTTTTGCCGTATATGTCCTGATAGACCCATTCCGTCACGATGGAATCGAAAGGTATCATCTTCACATAAACACGCGCCAATACATGGGATTGCGTATTTTTTTGTATACTCCCGCGCTCGATGGGCTTCCGTGATGCGCTGACTCTAAATGCATATAAAATCTGCACCATAAACAAAACAACGATAAACATGGCAATAACACACTCTTGTTTGAATGATGTAGCCCGCGGCATGGGTATATTTACCAGTCTAGTCATGTGTATAGGTTTATAAAAATATATGTTCAGTTAATGGCATAATAAAGCAAAAGTTGTTCCAGCATAGCAGGCTTATACTTCTGCCACTTTAGCTTAGTAAAAAAAGTTCGATTCTTCTTTTTGTCGATATTATTCTTCATCAAACGGATTCTTAGATTTAATATAACCGGATTCTTCCAATAGTTGAACACTAAACTCACTTTAAATTTAAGCAATTCGCTGCCACTGATTGAGCCACGTTTGATATTTGCCAACCCTTATTTGCGATTCGTTTTGAAGCCGCCTTTATTCGCTCAGTACGAAGCCAGCTTATAATCCTTCTGAAGCCCGTCGTTTTCGATACATAAGCTCTGGATTTGAGTAACTCTCTAGTAAGGGATGCCTCGTTGACAGAAAAATCGTTGCCGTGTAATATAACTCCATCAGCATTTATCATACGGCCTTCCTCTACGATACAGAGATCGCCAACAACAATTTCCCGTGTTGGAATTATTATATCTATTACTGGGCCCTTGCTTCATTTACTTCGTCCTTACTCTTCGAGCTGAACAATCGCTTTATGGTTATTATTCTGATCTCGAACATATTCATCAGTACAAATTTGTAATCTGAGCAAATATCTTACATCTTTACAGCTACTGAGCTGATTTTACGATCAAACATAACCGGCTTTTCACTACCGTCCAGTAGAACGCCTATACCTTGAATCTGACCATCCACATCGCTAAAAAAATTAAACAGCAGATTACTCGGTTCTGTATCAGCCACCCCATTCTTATCTACAGACCGTGGGTCAAAAACGTCATAATGCCGGTGAATAAGAATAACCTTTTCATAACCGAGCTCACTGTATAAGTTCTTATCCTTAAGGCTTATTTGGATAATTCCATATGCAGAATTTTCAAAAGAACCAGTATAATCTCTTAAGGGATGAGAAGGTTTGGTCGATGGAACGGGCAACTTTTCTTCTTCTTTTTTAACATGACGCGAAGAGTCGATTTCAGCTTTCTTTTCTCCATTCCAATCAATTGGCTCCAATCCAAGAAGTCTATCCGCAATTGAGTTTCTTACCACCGTGGGAACCTTAGATACATTTTGATTGGTTAATACTACGATTCCCAATGTATCAGCTGGAAAAAAGGCAACGTTTGCAGAAAATCCATTAATATTACCACCATGTTCTACTTGATAGTGTCCCCTGTATGAGCCAATCATCCAGCCTAAACCATAATTGGAAAGGAAGACATCTTTATGTTTGTCCGGCAAAGCTGCATCCATCACCATTTGTGAACTTGCAGCTTCTTTTATATAATTCTCCGGGAGTATCTCTTTACCATTGAAATACCCGCCGTTGAGCCAGACTTTGAGCCAATTAGACATGTCATTAACACTGCTATTTATGCTCCCTGCCGGCCCCATACCATTAATATTATAATAGTCAATCTGTTTTATTTCCCCGTCTTTAGACAGTGTATAGGGCAAAGAAACATCGCTGTCCTGCTGGAACGCTAAGATATTGGTATTGGAACGGGTCATCTGTAAGGGTGTAAAAAACTTTTCTTGGATATTTTGCTCCCATGTTTTGCCACTCAATCGCTCAACAATCATTCCTTGTGCCAAGTACATAAAATTATTGTAGAACCATTGCATTCGCAGGCCCGAACTCGGTTTCATGTATCTAACTCTTGTGATCAGACTATCCCGATTCTTGCTGTTGAACAGAAACCAAGATAAATCATAGCGGGACAATCCTGTCCTATGTGCCATTAGATCTCTAACAACAATTTGATTATTCATTTCGTCATTGTAAAACCGCAACGTTGGCAGCAAAGTGATTGCTCTGTCCTCAAATGTTAGTTTGCCATCCGCTCTCAGCAAACCTAATAATGAGGCAGTAAAAGCTTTGGAGCTTGAACCGATAGCAAAGAGCGTATTCGGGGTAACGGGTTTTTTATTGACAAGATCGCGATAGCCAAATCCTTTGTTATAAATCACCTTATTGCCTTTTACAACTGCGACGGCAAAACCTGCCACAACATGATCTTTTAAAACTTGGCCAAGTACAGAATCAATAGCTACAAATGGATCTTTCACCTTGTTTATTTTCCCAACTTGAGAAAATAGCGAAAGAGAAAACCAAGAGCAAAAAATACAGGTTAAAAGGACTTTCATATGAAATTGGATTTTTATACGAATCTACTTATTCACCCTGATCTCCGCAAGCACCAAATTCATCAATAAAATGCACAACATCCGGCATTTTTCAACAGCCTAACAAAATTACTTTACCAGTGGGTTATTTCTTCCCGTAATAGGGATTACTTAGCATAGCATTAAGGAAGATAGAAATACTTTTATTGCCGGTTTTTAGCGACCCGTCTATTTATTAAAATTAAAAGTAATCCGATAAACACAAAAACCAAAGCGACAATCAGGCTATTTGTCAGTACCTGGTTTACTCCCAATACTGAGACATCAACAAAGGGGTATGGATAAAATCCAGAAAATGAGCCATGCCACAACGTATATAATAGATAAAAGAGAGGATAAAGTAACCAGCTAAAAACAGATCGCCATTGTAGAACAGCCTTATCTAGCGAGTGCCACCAATAAATTAAAACCAATATAGGAATAATGGAATGAAGCATTTCGTCAACAAGCCTGGTTATCCCCACCGGTTGCCACAGGTAGCGAAGAACAGTATTGTACACGAGTCCGACAATCAGAATATATAATGTTACCGCTGTAATTACTGCTGGTTTGGCAAAAAATCGGCCGATGATATTGTTCGGAAAGAATACGGCACTGCTGCAGCAAATTGCGACCATTAAATTCGTCAAAATGGTAAAATAACTAAAAAATCGAACAACCAAATCAGCAATCGAAATCGTAGCACTAGTGATACTGATCAAAAACTGCGCGATAATCGCAATCCAACTTAAAAGTGCGATAAAAACTACAAGGCTTTCCTTGGGTAAAATCATCCTATCCATTTACTCTACTAAAAATAGGCAATTTATTAAACAAAGTCCAACCTAATTTTACAAAGCATGCTTCACAAGCATGAAGGCATACTATCGCTCCTTCCAAAGGAAATATAGCTATAATGCTGGGCTCCTCGTGACAATTTCGTAAATTCAATGATTAGAAAACTTCAATTCATTGCGTATCTAGATTAATATCACCTATGTCCAAGATAAACGTATCAATAACGATCATTTTTTTCTTTTTGATAAGGACCGCTTCGGGCCAAGCAAACAAGGAATTTGCTGTTGGCTATGCTGACAGCTATGATAATCTTCCTACGATTCATTTTAAAACAGTTACGGAAAAAGATTATAAAAAGGCGAGTGCAGTAAATCAGCTTACCCGGCCCATTCCCACTATCGATAGGAACAACATCATTATTCCTACCGGAAATGGGAAGGTCAAGCTGCAAAAATATGACGATTCTCCAAATCAGCTGGATGGATTCCGTGGGTGGCAATACAAAGGCTATTTTCCCGTGCTAAAATGCTACGCTCTGGTCAGCCATAGTGTTTCGGAACATTTAGATTTCAGTGACATGGTATTGATAGACAGCAATAGTGCAGTAAAAAATATAATTATTTCGGTCGGCGATGCTGCTGTGGAACTCCCCGTTCCCTCACCTAACGGCCGCTTTGTGGCTTACTATTACAATTATGACTATGAACGCAATAGCTGTTTTATAGGGCTTCTCAAAGTACAGGATGGAGGGGATCAAAAAAAGTGTCGTCTTTCTGAGCTCATGAGCTTTCAAACCAAGGATTGGGCCGTCGACGATATCAGGTGGCTAGATGATAATTCCTTTATCGTAAAAGCCTATACCATGCAGGGCCAAGGCGATCAAAAAAAGAAGCAGTTTATTTACTACCTGACAAAGCTACATACCGCCGTAAAACAGAACGATTGAAGCAGGAATCATACCCTTTACAGTTTGTCCCCTTTTCTATTTTGCTTTCTCGTATCTGTGGCTTGAAGTATTGTCTGTTCCTGCAAGGAAAACGAACACCCAGCCCCACCTGTTCTGTAGTCTATCGAGATGCAGTTGATTATCTTGACCAATCCACAATTGAAACTGATTATTTTTGATCTGTCCGTATATCAGTGGTATGGGTATAATAATCCGTTTATGCCTAGAAACGAAATAATTGTCCTTGAGTTTTCCTTCAAGCACGATGCTCTTCCTTACTGTATCCCCCAGCAGCCAGGTCGCCTCGATCTGGTTCTTTCCCAGTGTGCTAAGTCTGATTTTGGCATTCTTGAAATCGAGCAGATCAATTTTATCCTGTAAGATCAGCTGGTTCCAAAGAGAAGAAAATTCAGCATCTTCCTGTTGACTAGCCACATTATTATAAATACCGTCGAAAGCCTGCAACTCAGAAATTTCAAGCATACCCTCCTTTCTAGTCTGCTTCAAAGAGGCGCATCCAGATAAATTGAAAATAACGCAAAGGAATATTATTCCTACAACCGTCTTTCCTGCCGGTACGCTTTGTTTCACTGTCATTGTTGTACGGTTTATATCACCTAAATATAACCATAATTCTCCATATATTATTTTCCAGACAGCCGTACAGTGTGCGTAGTATGGCATCGATAATCTCGATTTAAAATGCCTCAAGCCCCATCACATTGATCTTTCGCAATGGGTTACCATTCAGATCGACTTCTCTAAGCAGGGAAAATGATCTCAGATCAATTGATGCCCATTTATTTACGTTGATCCGTATGTCTACCAAAGCGTCAAGACTATCTGATCGCACTTGGATTTTTACGCTATGCGAAGATAAACTCGCGGATAAAAAGTAAGATTCATTTATCTGATATACTATTTTTTTTATTTGATCTTTTGCGGTTTCAAAATGTTTTTTACATTTGCATAACTGGTTATATAATTACTTATACTATTGTGGAACTATTTGAAAAAACTGGAAAAATAGCCTTAGGTAGCAGATTACGCTATATGGCATCAAATGTAACGGAGGAAGCGGCAAGGTTACACGAACTCTACCAGATTGATTTTGCACCGAAGTGGTTCCCCGTTTTCTTTATTCTTTCGGAAGGCAATTGCAAAACCATAACGGATATCGCAAACGAGATCGGTCACTCCCAGCCTTCTGTGACTAAAATTGTCAAGGAGATGATCAGTGCCGGGCTGGTCGAAGATAATCTACGCTCAGCAGACAAACGACAAAATATGGTTGGATTGACCGAGAATGGTAAAGTGCTTTGGGAACGAATGCGGATCCAATGCATCGATATCGATCATGCCATTGATGGTATCATCCAAGAAGCTACCCACAATCTTTGGGAAGCTTTAGCGGAATGGGAATTCCTTTTGGAACAAAAATCGTTATTGAAGCGTGTGGAGGAACAGAAGAAAATTCGTGAAAGTAAGGATGTGAGGGTTGTTCCCTATGAGGCTGAGTATCGCCACGCATTTAAATCCTTAAACGAGGAATGGATCTCGACTTATTTTGAAATGGAAGAAACCGATCATAAAGCGCTGGAAAATCCCGAAGCGTATATTATAGCAAAAGGGGGAAAAATTCTCGTAGCTCTTTATAATAATGAGCCATTGGGCGTCTGTTCACTCATCAAGATGGATCATCCTGAATTTGATTATGAATTGGCAAAAATGGCAGTTTCCCCAAAAGCACAAGGTAAAAGTATAGGAACTATACTAGGTCGCGCGATTATTGAGGAGGCCAAAAATCTAGGTGCTTCGAAATTATATCTGGAGAGCAATACCATCCTAAAGCCAGCGATCAATCTATATTATAAATTGGGGTTTCAAAAAATTACAGGCTATCCAAGTCCTTATCAGCGCTGTAATATCCAAATGGAACTTGACCTTCGAAACAGCTAGGCAAGAAAGACATTGCTAAAAACTTAAAGCTTCGAAGCTTCCTGTAATGGGAAGCTTTTATTATTTAAATTATTTTTTAAATAAAAGGTGATACTTTGACCATAATTGGTACATTGTTATAAAAGATAAATATATGCAAGGTGTTAGTAATTCAAATCGAGCAATGAGGCGACAGGCACTTTTTATGGATCTCTATAAAAGTGCGTTTCCTGTGGTGGCCAAATATGTCAGCCGTATGGGTGGAGACTTTGACCAAGCGAAGGATGTATTTCAAGATGCTTTGGTCATTTATTACGAAAAGGTCATCTTAAGTCCCACGGCATTAAAAAATGATATCGGTTACCTTATCGGCACAGCTAGGAATCTGTGGTTAAAACGTTATTACCAAACGAACCTATATCTTCCATTAGACCATATCGAGATTCCTTCAGCCGATGAAGAGTATCCATCCAGCAGACGGCTGTTACGATTTTTGGAAACTGCAGGGCGCAAATGTATGAATTTATTAAAAAGCTTTTATTATGATCACCTATCACTCCAGGAGATCGCAGATGAATTCGGCTATTCAGGAACACGGAGTGCTACTGTTCAAAAATATAAATGCCTGGAGAAAATAAGAGAAACCATCAGAGAAAAATCCCTAGTGTATGATGACTTCATGGAGTGAGACAAAACAGATAGAAAATCAGATCCTGGGAACAGCAGATCCTGGCGAAGCACTGCTATTTGATGCACAATTGTTGCTTGACAATGAATTGGCTGATAAAGTAATCACACAGCAAAAAGCTTACGAAATCGTAAAACAATTTGGTCGCAAACAATTGAAAAAAGAAATTGAAGCAATACAGCAGGCACTGTTTACACAACCCAAATATATCGGTTTTAGCCAAAAAATAAGGCGGCTATTCAAAAAAACATAAATCTAAAAAATCATGAATATTGATAAAAATGAGTTCTGCAAATTTGCGGTCGGGCACTGCTATGTCCCAAAGGATCGGGTAGAAAACTACTTAAGCAGCGTTGAACGCACTAATATCCCTTTAGCGATGACGCCCTACATTACCGAGGAACGCGAATTAAGGGTATCGCAAATGGATGTATTTTCCAGATTAATGATGGACCGTATTATATTTATGGGGGCACCTGTCGAATCCAATATCGCCAACATTGTACAGGCTCAACTATTATTTCTGCAATCCGTCGATCCCAAAAAAGATATACACATGTATATCAATTCCCCCGGAGGCGAAGTTTATGCGGGGCTCGGCATCTATGATACAATGCAATTAATCAGTCCTGACGTCGCGACTATCTGTACGGGTATGGCACTCTCCTTTGGTGCAATCTTATTATGTGGTGGTGCTGCGGGCAAGCGGAGTGCCCTGGCACATGCACGGGTCATGTTACATCAGCCTTTAGGGGGTGTCCAAGGGCAAGCCTCGGACATTGAAATTACGGCCACTCAGGTTTTGAAAATAAAAAAAGAACTTTATGACATTATCGTCAAACATAGCGGACAAGCTTATCAGAAGGTACATGATGTCAGCGATAGAGACCATTGGATGGTTGCGGCTGAGGCAAAAGAATTCGGCATAATCGATGAAGTGCTTACCTAAGCGCCAATAGGTTAAAGGTGATAGATAATAGCTATTGATAATAGGATATCAATAGCGATTGTGGTTTGTTTAGCTTTAATAAACATCAGCTATCTATCTTTTCTACTTTTTTCCTGAATACCAAAAATTCGACAACTGTGCATATTAAATAAACTATTGAAAAGAGCAGCAGTAGCCTTAGCGGCGGAAATATGATATCATATCGATAATAGTCGATCAAAACCTCACCTCCCAGAACAAGAACGCTGAAGAAGGGTATCGCCGAAAATGTCAAGAAAGACAAAAAATAATTATCCCTGATTTTTTTAATTTGGTTGAGAAAAAATGATAGGGAACTAAAAACGATTGCAACAAGGTATACCGCCGATAAACCCAAGTTTATCAATAGATCCAATATACTGATGAACCTTTCAAAAAGGGTATTATCAGCAGAGTTTAGCTCATTAATAACAATTCTGTACAGAACAGATAAGGTTATGCTTATCAGAATATTGACCAGCCAAAATCGAAAGATAGTTTTTTTCATATTGTATACATGTGCGACCTGTTATTATTTAACAGATTAATTTTAACTCGGTTCAGTTTCGTCCCCTAACCCAAAGATCTTATCTTGCAAATTTAAGCTGTATACTATTGGATTTCAGCAGATTTCATTTCCTGTTACTTTTCCCCAACTGTTTTCACAGAAATGCAGTATAACAACTAGAAACAGCAATGATAACATGTTTTTCATGCGCTCTGCTATTGAACAGTTTATTAATCACCTATCAGTGCATGCATATTTCTTAATCTTTATATCCAAACCATAAGTTCAACTTAAATCTAGTGGTTTTTTTGACATAGATAAACTTGGATTTTATATTCGAAAGTCCTTGTTTACAATTCGTTTTAATAGAATAATTATTCGACATGTAGAAATGGTTTTAAAAATCGCATAATTATAGATGAAGGGATATACTAAATTTATAAATATCACTACAGCAAAAACCTTTGTACCCAAACTAGACTGTAATCTTCCTTCACCAAACGTTGGATTCCCTTACCTATCGGCAGCAGGCCTGCCTATCGCTTCCAATAGCGCAAATGCTCCCCTATCGGACAAATAAAAAGCCCAGCTAAGAATAGCTGGGCCAGTAAAGCATGTGACAAACAATTTTTACTATATAATGACTTAGTTAAAATTTATAGGCCAAGTTTACTCGAAAGCCTTGCGGGTTTACTACACGCCATCCATAATGGGTATATCCCCAAGCTCCGGGATAAAATCCAACATAATTATACCGGTTGGTCACATTATTGACCAATAATGCAATGTGATAATTATTTTTTTGATAAGATGCACCCAAGTCTATAGAAAACAGGTCATCAGGAAGGTATTTATGATCTTGGACAACAGGCCAAGTTGCACGCTTGGCCTGATATTCGTAGCCAGCTGAGAATCCAAGTCCCTCTAAATGACCCACTGTCACTGTATATTTGATCCACGCATTGCTAATATGTCGGGCAGTACCGTATAACATTCCGCCTATTTTTTTTGGATCTTTATCTTTTGTTACCGTGGCGTCAGTGTAAGCGTAATTGAAGACGACGTTCCAGTTTTTGTTAATCAGTCCATTGACGTCTAATTCAATTCCTTTGGATGTTGCTTCACCCGACTGTTCAAATTTACCGGGATTGTCAACACCGGCAGCGGTGAGCATATTGGTCTTTGTTAAATGATAAGCCGTTAAATTGGTCATTAACCTATTCTGAAACCAGGTTTTCTTCACACCAATCTCTTTATTCTTTCCATAGGACGGATCTGCCGCTCCCCCGTCCAAAAGCAATCCAGCTTGTTCCTGAAATGTTTCATCATACAAAGCATAGACAGTAAAGGTAGGTGTTAACAAGCCGGTTACACTAAAGCGAGGTGTAAATGCTTCGTTCTTAACTTCGTTGCCATTATTAGCAATGGATACCTTCTTTGTTGCTGTATAGCGTAGACCAGCAGCGATCCTAAGTCTATCCTGCAGAAAACGAACTTCATCTTGTATGTGCACAGAACTGTACGAATAATCCGATAAATAGTTGGCCCCACGTTCCCGTAAGGATTTGGAGCGGTCATACACCGGTAACATATTTTTGGTTAAATTCCCGTAAACGGGATTATAGATATTAAAGATCACCTCTCCCTTGGCATTGACTGGCAGTTTTTTGCTTACATCGGTAATGCTACCCGCAACAGACCAATCCGCCACGTAGAACTTCTTGCCCATATCCAACCCTGCAAGAATATTGTGACTGACCTCGCCAGTTTTGAACTTCCCGCGTGTAAATACCTGTCCCACGGTTGATGTGTTTAATGCATCATTGATGCTAACATTACGCGTTACATCACCTTTTTTAATACCATCAGCTCCATCTTTTAACGCAATTGCATTGTAATTCGCATACAAAGAGGCTCCTTCCATTTCAGAGCGTACATAACCAAACTGTGCTGTCAGTAGCCAATCCTCATTAAAATTATGGTTGATCGTTCCATAAACATTGTGCTCCCAGGATTTGGTCGGATCCATAATGGGATCATTAAATGAAAAATTCTTCTTTAACTCCTTAAAACCGTCTATACCATAGACATATTTCGAAAACCCGCCTTCAAAATTATTTTGAGAGAGAATGTATTCAACGATTACATTGGTATTTTCACTCGCATTATACTTAAAAGATGGATTCAAAACAAACTGTTCGTGATTTACATTTTGTTGAAAATTACCTTTCTTAGTTCCCATTAGATTAAACCGTCCCAAAAACTTTCCATCGTTGCTCAGCCGCTGGTCAATATCAACAGCAGCACGCAATAGATTATAGCTTCCTAAAGTCATCTGCGCGATTTTTTGATTCGTTCCCGATGGTTTTTTGGTCACAATATTATAGAAACCTCCAGGCTGTGTATTACCCATCATAAATCCCGCCGGACCTTTCACGAATTCAACGCGTTCCACAAAGGCCATATCCTCCCGTAGCGGACCAAAACTACCGCTTACATCCATCCCATTACGCAGGTTGGAGGCCTGAAATCCCCGTACAGCGATACCTACACTCCCCTCTTCCTGATGTGTAATGGTCCGCACGCCACTCACATTCCGGGATAGCCCTTCCGCAGTGGTCAAGATCATTTGATCATTGAGTAAACGCTGGTCGATTACCTGAATGTTCTGCGGAGTCACCAAAAGATTTTCGCCGAGACGCAAGGTCGAAGATGGTATAGTCGTTCTATTGGCCACAACATTCGCTGTTGATAACACATAGGACTTTGTACTATCCACCTTTGTGGAGTCAACTACAAGCTTTATTTTATTTTCCCCTTTTTCCGGTTTACCGCTCTGTGCCAAGGCCACAGTCGGCAAAACTAGGATGCTCCAGAGAATACTTTTCTTCAACATACTCTATTTAGAATTAATATAATTAAATTTACGCCACAAATTTAGAGCACATTGACCCAATCGAATTTCGAATTCGGGAGAAAAACATTAGAATATGGGAGTAATTAAAACAAATCGAGAACTGATGGCCGAAGTACTGCGCTTTTATGATCAGGATGAGGATGACCAAACGATAAAACATCTAGACTCTCCTTTAGGAAGTTTCACGACAACCTATATCTACAACAGTCAAGAGTTTATTATTAGGGATTACGCCTATATTTACGCACAGGACATTACGCTGACGTACAAAACCTCTACAAAAAACTATATTCAAATTGCCTTTTTCCTCAACCAACAGGTGTTAAAAGATAGTATTAACAACAAAAGCAATAACTATTTGCCTCAGCACAATTATATTTATTTCACCCCTTCAGAATCGGATGTAGAAATATTCTTCAAGAAAAATATTGCCTATCGCAATTTCGACATCTATGTGGAATCAGACTATTTTCACCAGTTTATTGCAGAAACGCAACTTGTAGATTCTTTTATAGATGAAGTTGATAAGAATAACTTTGTTCGTTTGGTTGAAGAAGGCATTCCCGTCAGTCCACAAATGCTTCACATTCTTCAGGAGATGAAGTCCTGTAATAAAACGGGTATCCTGCGACAGTACTTTATGAAAGGTAGAATAATGACCCTCCTCCAATTGTTATTTGAATGGATCGATCATGAAAAGAAACAATCGAACATGGGAAGCAGTTACCGAGAAGCTGATGCCAATATATTTTATGCGATTCAAGATTTTATTGTACAGAATACCAGAGAATTCTATACAATCGAACAGCTAGCTATTAAATTTGGAATCAATCAATACAAACTGAAAAAGGGATTTAAGGAGATATCAGGTATGGGACTCTTCCAATTTGCGACGAAAGTACATATTCAGGAAGCAATCTCTCTGTTAAAAACAACCGATCTATCCATTAAAGAAATAGCATTCAGGACAGGATATTCTTCTCCTTCATCTTTTTCTGTGGCCTTCAAGAAGCTTTGTGGCATAGCTCCAAATCAACTTCGAAAAAAATCGGAAGCAGTACCTACACAATGAGGTCTCTCCATGAAAAAAATTGATTCATTAAAAGATAAACCTTATCTACAATCCGACTAAGATTCATTTATAGTACTTACATCGTTCAAAAAATAGCTGCTATTTGTTCAAGGAAAGAAATTTGCTGCATATTGATTTTCTTCTTGGCTTCTTCCATCGTAAACCAGGCGCCTCTGTCTATTTCTGGATAGGTCTGTATCCGGCCCGATTTTGGTGGCCATTCGATCTGAAAATCGTTACTGATAAGACTATCAGGATCAATGTCCCCTTCAACAGCCCAGCAATGGACTATTTTCCCACCTTTTTGCTTAATGGGATCTAATCGTATAAAACTTCCGCTGGGCAAATAACCGGTTTCCTCCAAAAACTCTCTTGTAGCTGCCTCAAGTTCACTTTCATCATCCGCCACCTCCCCCTTGGGCACCGTCCACCATCCTTCGTCTTTTTTCGCAAAAAAGGGGCCGCCAGGATGAACCAGAAAAAAAGAAATTCCTTTTTCCTGAAATTTATACAGTAATATTCCGGCACTGAATCTTCTTTTTGTCATCTGAATAAGCGTATTATAAGCAACGCTTTATAATTATAACTAATTTTCAATTTTAAGAATGCTGTTCCTTATTTTACACAAATATTCGGCTTAATCTTCTTCCAAATAGATATTGTGAACGACAAACCTAACATTTTTGCTAAATAATAGCATATCATCTACATCCTCAGCATCTATGGCATAAAGCGTATCTACCTCACCTCCATCCAAAAGCTCAGCATCGGGTATCAGCTCAAAAAAAGTGATCCCCTCAATTGTAGATAGTTCCTCAACCTTAATATAGGATACTCCTTGATTTTTCCAGATGGACAAAATCGCATCGGAAAATAATTGATAAGTATTTGTTTGCATTGACATGTTGCAAATTAGCAAAAAATTAGCTCCAAAGGAACTTTGTCTCTCTTCAAGCTGCGGGTTTCGGGAAATTATCGTTTTATCATGCAAAATCTTTACAAGTTCGTGCTTACCTTATGTTAAAACTTCATCCAGGCCATCTGCATATCGCTAGTAACTCAACGGCCAACTTTCTAGCCAAAACAGTACGCACCTCGCAAACAAACACTACAGAATACCCGAGATCATAAACTGGTCACAATTGAACAACGAATGTCTAGAATTGCACACTGTCCCTTACATAAATCGGAGCACAGATAGTCCGTCCTCCGATTTATACAATATGATTACTACTGAAAACAAATTTAATCCCTTAACAACGTAATATCTTGAGCTGGCGCAGGTAAATTAAGATTTGTAATTTCCGCATAAACAGATGGATCAACTTTAAAACCCCATTTTTTAAAGAAATCCGAAAGATACTTCTGCGCGATCTGACAAGTTGAGAGCATAAAATACCGCATTTTCTCTGCGTCAGTGGAAACAGCCGGTCGGTTTTCCCGCGTGTTTTTACTTAAATTAATATAGAGGTTATCTCCAAACGCCAGCCATAATTGATGAAACATAATCATCTTTAAGTCGTTATCTCCTGAATTAAAATCGCGATCGGCTATGTTTTTTTGAAAGTAAGTATCCAATTTTGGCCAGGAATTATTTGCGGTGATGCGGCTCACAGGTAGACCAAAACCACGTTCGCTAGCTAAAGAATAGACATTGACGGTTGTTTCAGTTAAATTCCCCCAGGTCCAGGCTTTTTGCTGATAGGTATGCCCTACTTCATGCCAGATTCCCCAACCATTCGTATTGGACAGATATTTAGGCTGAAGCATTCTATATGATAAAGATTCTGTATAATAGATCGAAATACCGGCTGCCATATATCCTCCGGCTGAAGAATCTCTAACGGTAATTAAATGTTTGTTATAAGGGATTGCATGTACACCGGTTGCTCCACTCAATCCACTGATATAATTCGAAAATCCAATAATAGAATCTAATCTGCTCACGATGAGCTGTTGATCTTCATTTTTATAAAGGAGAGCTTCGTCCATATTCGCGACCATAATTGTACGGTCAGAAGAGAATATAACATCTGGGGCTGTATTTTTTAGCGAATCTAGAGTCGCTAGCCATTGCTCATGCGTTGTTTTCCCTTTCTGGAAGTAGGGGACTGGAATAAAACCGTTTCCAAAGCTAATTTCGATCTCCCCAGCAGTTGTATAATTGTTGGCTGTATAGATCAGGTAAACTAAGCCGCCATATTCATCAACTGTGAACGACTGCGTTCCAGCCTGGAGATTAAAATACTGTCTTACAGGCCGAATATTATCTCTGAAAGGTGTACCTATTGCCAAACGAGGAACGGTAGTCCCAGAATGAACGTTTACATTCAAGGTGATCGTACTATTGGGAGCTACATAAAATCCTGTTGCCTGCATATCATTGTGATTTGCCCTGAATTGCATCCGATCCACTTCCGTGGACGCTGATGGTGTAATTTTAAAAATCTGAATACTGTCTGCAACAGCCAAATCCATAGGAGCTGGATCTCGGGAAACTGGATCCATCCAACTCCCCTCTCTTTTACAGGATGAAAATACGGTAATCAAACAGAGCGCAATGCCATAAATGATGTTTTTTCTCATTGGTTTTTGAAATTTAGTTTATGAATTGAATTAATTATTTTGTTAGCCCAGATTCCCTACAGATTCTTTTTTCAAATCGGATTCAACAGCAGATAACTGTTCTAAACACAAATTGCCATATACATACGAGGTGTCAGCAATTCAACTTTCAGCAGTTATAATACTGTTCTATAACATATACCAATATAGCTGAAAATACACTAAAAAATTTCAGCAAACGATTGCAAAATTAACGAAAACGTTACAGTGTACAACGAACACCATAAACAAAAAAATCAATAGTTTTAAATATTAAATACAAGATAACTTCGTTTAAAACTTAGTTGGATAAATTTTTCCGAAAACCTGTTTGCGTTCCGTTAACGTGAAATGTCTAAAAGACTGAAAGCTCCCTTCTATTACAGCTATTAGTAGACGCAGACTTGACTGATTATCCTGCAACAAATCAATTGACTGACATACTAGATTTAAACACGATAATCCATATCTCAAAAAGATCGAAATGGGATTAAGATTAAAGCAACATTTGGGGTCTGTCTAAATTTTAGAAAGGCGCTAAATGTTTTTAAAAATTTACTATATATTTATGTATCTAAAATTTATACATGTTAGAAAATTTCGCATTCTATCTTTTTTTGGTCCTACTGATCACCATGCTTATTATGCTGGCAAAAAAAATTCGGGTTGCCTATCCTGTTTTACTTGTCGTAGCCGGGCTTCTAATAAGTTTTATTCCGGGAGTACCGCCCATAAAAATAGAACCTGAATTAATATTTATTATTTTTCTGCCACCCCTACTCTATGAAGCGGCCTGGTCCACGTCTTGGAAAGAACTATGGCGATGGCGCAGAATTATTTTTAGTTTTGCTTTTGTCGTCGTGTTTTTCACCGCATTATCGGTAGCGATTTTCGCGAATTATTTTATCCCTGGATTTTCTTTGGCCTTAGGTTTTTTATTGGGGGGAATTGTCTCTCCTCCTGACGCAGTAAGTGCAGGTGCAATTTTGAAATTTGTAAAAGTGCCGAAAAGATTGGCTTCCATTCTTGAAGGAGAGAGTTTGCTGAATGATGCTTCTTCGTTAATAATTTTCCGTTTTGCGATGATTGCAGCCGCAACGGGACAATTTGTCTGGTACGAAGCGGCAGGGAACTTTGTGTGGATGTGTGTAGGCGGCGTTGGCATAGGAATTACAATGGCCTATATTTTCCTTAAAATGCACAAGATATTACCTACCGATCCAAATACAGATATATTATTGACTTTTATTGCGCCCTTCTCCATGTATTTGATCACGGAAGAACTTCACGCTTCTGGAGTCTTGGCGGTAGTAAGCGGTGGCTTGTTTCTATCTTATCGAAGTCACGACTTTTTGAGTAGTGCATCCAGAATACGTACTGTAACGGTTTGGGAAAGCTTTTGTTTTCTGCTTAACGGAATTGTTTTCATGCTTATCGGTTTGGATCTACCCGAAATTGTTAATGGATTGGGCGACACTGATATTTATACGGCGATAGGTTATGGTCTGGCGGTTACTGCTGTATTGATTATTGTACGGATTTTTGCTGGTTATGCGGCAGTAATTACCACATTAATTATGAGAAATTTCATCACAGTGGCGGATGCGGAGTCTCCGGGTTGGAAAACTCCTATGATCATTGGTTGGACCGGAATGCGGGGTGTGGTTTCTTTGGCCGCCGCACTTTCAATCCCCTTGACTTTAGCTGACGGTACACCTTTTCCACAAAGAAATCTGATCCTCTTTATCACATTTGTCACCATTCTTTTAACATTACTTGTCCAAGGACTTACCCTCCCCTTTTTATTGAAAAAATTCCCACTTGTAGACCGGGATTTCGTGAGAACAGAAAAGGAAATAGATTACGAAATTCAAAACAAGCTTGCTCAGGTAGCTGTGGATAAAATACGTCAGGATTATGCAGACAAAGTAGACAGCTTCCCCACATTGAAGGACCAATTGCAGAAATATGAAAATCAATTGATGAGTTCGGAAATCATCATTAATTACGCTGAATATCGAAAAATCTATATTGACATTCTGGAAACTCAACGGGTATGGCTGATCAATAAAAATCGTGAAGAGCTTTTGCTTGATGAGGAAATTATACGAAAACACTTACGTCTGCTTGACCTGCAGGAAGAAAGAATGAATATGAAAAGCTAGAAAGTTAACATCCTAAACTCTTTTCGCAAGCTGGCACAAAAGCTTGCACTATATTTATTTTTTTATCAAAAAATATCGCGGAGCATAAAAATGCAATAAAAGTATTATATAGAGAAGGCAATAGCCATCAATGAAAGTTTATAGCAAGTACTTTCCGCTTGAAAGAAAAGAGAAGGACAATATTGGATGGTACCATTGAAACAACATTTGGAACAAAGATCTTATAGACTATCTATCAAATGCCAGCCCAATAGCAGGCCAATAATGAGAAAGCAGGCTGACATCAAAACAATACCATAGGACCCATAGGTAAAACTTTCCTCTTCAATTTGTTTGGCCACTCTCCTATACTTGATGTAAGCCAAGACCACAGTAATAGAACCAATAATAACAATCGAAATACCAACAATCCCCGAATACTCATGTTCAATATCCATCGTCATTTTTGAATTGAGCATTAATGTCACCTGTTGGATAAAAAGGGAAAACTTAACGACGACAAAACCAAAGCCCATGATGCCCAAACTCGTAGTTATCCAGGCTAAAAATGTACGCTCGTTGGCCAAATGATCATTGATTTTTTTAGAATTATTCTTTTCCATTATATCTTAATAAAATACATTTTAAAGGCTCTTCATGGGGCCCTTGATGTAATCCCGTAGATAAACCATCAGCCGGCACATATTGTTTAGACTAAGATTGAAATAAATTACTGTGGCAAATACTATTTTCAGCAATAGAATAAATTTCTTTACTCGGGGAAAAATACCTGGTCAAAAGTTTTTTTTGCGGCAAATACAGTTCACTATACGGATTAGACATTTGAAAACTACGGATATGTCATAAATACGGGCTTTTAGGTACAGCTTTTGATTTACGAAAGTAAAAAAAAACACCACCTTAATCATAATACTTAACATGGAAAATATAGATCAAAAAGCAAAAAAAATGGGATTAGAAAAGGGATATTATTTATTATTGATGGCTATTTTGGATATCCCTGTTGATAACGATAAAGAAGACAGCAAAAAAGCCTAAATTTATGAGAAGAATCGCTATTATAAGTACCTATCCACCCCAGGAATGTGGATTGGCAACTTTCACAAAAGATCTTAAACGAGGCATGAGCGCGGACCGGGATACCATCATTGATGTGATTGCAGTATCCAGAACATGCGTTGAAGAATTTGATCCATCTGTGCGCTTTGTTATTGACAAGGAAAGATTGGATAGCTATATTCAAGCTGCTCATATTATCAATGAAGAATATAACTATTGTATTATTCAACATGAGTATGGTATATTTGGCGGTGCTGATGGTGTATTTATTAATCAGCTTGCCAATAATTTAAATATACCATTGCTAACGATCTTTCATACCATATTGCAATCGCCCTCATTACGTCAAAAGGAGATTATGGAATCGCTTTTAAGAAAATCGCAGGCTGTGGTATCCTTATCGCCCAAAGGAAGGGAATTGTTAATGGAATTGTTTCCTTTGATTGACGATAAAAAAATTAAAGTAATTCCGCATGGCGTGCCACAATTTGATTACAATCAAGGATTAGCAAAATATAGATTAGGTTTTCAAGATAATTTTGTGATGATGACTTTCGGCTTAATTGGTCGGAGCAAAGGACTTGAATATGCAATCCGCTCCTTGGAAGGACTGGATTTAGCAAATTTCAAATACCTGATCGTAGGTAAAACACATCCGAATGTTCTGGCTCACGAAGGTGAATCCTATCGTTTTGAATTACAAAGCTTAGTGGCTCAGTTGAAATTACAGGATAAAATAGTTTTTGTAGATGAATTTTTAAGTGACGAACAACTGAAAGAATACTTAACAGCTTGTGATATCTATTTATCTCCCTATCAACATGAACAGCAAATCAGTAGCGGGACATTATCTTTTGCTGTCGGTGCAGGTGCGGCGGTCATTTCGACACCATATTGGCATGCAACAGATCTCTTGACAGACGAGCGGGGAATTCTTACTCCCTTCAACGATATTCAAACAATGAGTGAGAATATCCAATTGCTTTATCAATCTCGAAGACTACTTGCTTGGCATCGTTTCAAAGCCCGTAGTTATGGGGAACAGACAACATGGAAAAGGGTTGCAAAGATATATCTTGAGGTCTTATCCACGCTAACAACGCCGATACGATCCTTAGTACATTACAAGAATTACCGTTCTTTTGATTTAAAACAGGAAGCATAAGGAATCACGTCTCTCCAATTAGAGAGACGTTTCTTTTTTATATTATGGTAATTTCGATCTAGTCTGATTTTTTAGAGCAAAGTAAAATGCCCGAAGTGCCTTGGTGACGTAAATCGATTGCGCATCCTGAGCTTTGGTGTTTACATCTAGTTCCACTTTTTCACTATGCACAATCTTTTCTTGGTAAGCGATTGAAAAAAAAGCGTATAATTTCCCCCTTGACTCGGGTACAATAGTCGCATAACCCGTTGTCGCAATTCCCCATTCCGTATGAAATAAAGACGCTATCCTCACGGCCATTTGTTCAGCGATAAGCGGTGATACACAGTCACACTTGTGGGCTTCCTCTGCATCGACATCCAATAGACGGATTTTTTCCTCTAGCGTGTATGCTGTCATTCCTCCGCCATAGACATCCATCGCATTTTCCATTTGTGCACAAGCAAACTGTAGCAGGCCAGTAGTAACGCTTTCTGCTACTGCTAAACGTTCATGATGAATCAGAAGCACGTTCCTAATTTGTTTAAGTTGCTGCGCCTCTAAAAATTGTATTTTGTTCATAGCCTTTAGATTTACGTTCCCAGAAGTGCATCATCCTATTTCGTTGTTTCTTTAAAACTGTTATTATAAGACAGAATATACGCTGATCATAGGTGTATCTACCATTAGGGATTTCAAGGCTAAAAGAATTTCATTATTATACAGCTCGGTTGATAAAAATGCTTGTGCATCTTCAGCCGTATCAAAAACGTGTAGTAATTGGATATAGCCATTTCCAATCAACAACTCTATCGAAGTTGCGCCTTTTACCTGATCAAGAAACGAGTCTCGAAATTTGTCATATATGCCTGATACAGCACCTTTATCGCTATTATTAATTTTTAAAGTTATTTGTAAATAAGCTTTTGCCATCGTATTCGTTTTTATACTGATTAAATTTTCTTCCAACGGTAATCTTTAACAGCCGAACAACAGCTAACAGAACATTGTTTGTTTTTATTCCAAAACAATCTTTAAACGGCTATTGTTATTAGTAAAAAATACATCAAAATTATGGGAAATTTATTATACATTATCGCCGTTATTTTAGTAATCATTTGGGCAATTAGTTTTTTTGGAGGCTACGCGACAGGAAATATTATCCACACATTGTTGGTCATTGCAATTATAGTGGTATTGTTGCGAGTCATCCGTGGGGCGGCCTAAACGATTGTTTTCACAAAAGCGTAGCTCTTTCTTTATGAAAGAATAGAAAAATAGCACAGAGTAGGAATTTAAAACATTCCTACTCTGTGCTATCAAAACGCTAAATAATAATTTTAAAATTTTTGTCCGTTGCCAGTAAAACAATGCTAAGAATACACATCATTAATGAATTGTAAAAATGATGGTATTCCCCATGAGCCATATGTGCCGTAAAAGCGCCGATTGCAAATGGAAATAAAAGTAAAATCCCTACAGTTTTGATTTCGGGTTTGTATAAACCAATCAGAAGAAGTAAAACACCCAGCAACTCGCCTACTCCGATGCCTAGTGTCCAGGTTTTATTAAAACCTAAAGAATCCATGCTTTGCATCATGGACTGTTTCTGAAAAACTTTGAATAATGAGGCATATCCAAATACATACAGGTAATAGGCATAACTGAACCAATGAACGATAAATTTTATAGTTTCCATTTTATACTTTATGAGATGAGCTACAAATTTCTTTATTAAATTGCATGAATAACAGTACGCACGAAATTGTATGATACGAACAGAAAAGTAAGTATGAATAACAGAAAAGAAAACTCCACCAACATGATCAATGAAAGCTACTGGAAAGATCATTGTGGCATTGCCTTTACTTTATCTGCTATTGGGGGAAGATGGAAAATAAATATTCTTTCTTATCTCCTGCATGAAGGCAAATTACGTTATAGTGAACTGCGAAAAAGGCTCGTCGGTATTTCAGAGCGTATGCTTATCGCTAAACTGAAGGAACTTGAACAGGACAAACTGGTCAACCGTATTGTCTATCAACAAGTCCCCCCGAAGGTTGAATATGAGCTAACAGCATTGGGGCGCTCTTTGGAAAAGATTTTAATCCTTATGGATGAATGGGGTGAAACAAATATGTAAAATAGAGTTCCTGCATTTGAATTTGCAGGGACTCTATTTTGATGTTGTTATTCCAGATCACAGGTCACAGCTTTCATATGACTGTGGGCATTAATTTTTGGAAAGTGCATAAAGCGCAAAAGTACCCAACCAATGGGAGCCCATATAGTCGTCTTTGGAAGTAATATTGGGCAATGAATATTTCAGATGTTTATTGGCTAAACCATGCAGATGATTTAGCTCAGGAAGTGCCTTTGCAATACCATTTAGACAAGTCGCCCGGCTAAAATTTAATCCATCCAAATGAACCAAATGTCCGTCGGTACGGTCTTTTACAATACCAGGTTCCAAGTTAAAGTCAGGATTGAAAAGTTCCGGAAGAAAGTCCTTCAGCCATTTTCGATATTCATCCTGTCTTAAAACCATACTCATGCAAAGTGCCTCCTCAAGACAGGGTGAAAGGAAGTCGCTGCCGCTAGGCTCAAAGGAGATATTACAATTTTTGTCGTGGTCGTATAGCCTCACAGCATTGGTCATTAATGATTTTTCGAAAGCAACATGATTTGTTCCCCGCGCATAATCCAATGCCAGCGATAGGCCAAAAGCGGAATTATCGTGATAACCGGTTCGAATCGGATAAACCAATTTTGGTAAATATTCCTGATAGGCTTTCATGATATGTTTTGCCATCGGATCGAGAATTTTTGCCCAACGCTCCGCATCGGGATCTTTCCAGGTTAGTAGTTCTTTTTGCAATTGTAACAACCAGGCCCAACCATAGGTGCGCTCAAAGTTTTTATTATTCTTGTCCTGAAAGAAAGCTAATTCAGTTGCCGCATTTTCTGCAGTGATATTCCGGTCCAGCTGTTTCCGAATTACGCCAGACTTGTCCAAGTTAGGAAATTGCTTTAAAATTCGTACGATTGACCAATAACCATGGACTGAGGAATGCCAGTCAAAACAACCGTAGAAAATCGGATGTAATGTGCGCGGCCCCTTCAAATCCTGATCACTTCCGAGTACTTGTCCCAATTTGTTAGGATATTCAATTTCAATACAATGCAATGGTAATGTAAGCAAATGTCTTGCTTGGGCACTATCCAATTGTATCGGGGCATTATTTGTACTATTATTTACCTTGATCTCTGCGTTATTGTGGCAAGAAATAGCCAATACTGAACTACAAATCAGTCCTATTATTCTTTTCATTTTTTTAAGTTTTTATTCCATCTATCAGGATGAGGTTTATTTGAAGTTTATAATCCACTGCTATATTAATCTTTGACTGAGGCCTCTTGAAGCAGCTGTTCGACTAAGATTGGAACCCCCACGGTTGCTGCTTCTTCAAAACACGTTATCCGACCCAATGTTGTACTGTTGGGAATCTGCTTGTCGATCAAAAAAGACCGGCAATAATGAGGCGCAAATTGTCGCAGCCCAGCTGCAGGATAAACCTGTAAGGAAGTTCCGATAATCATGAGGATATCTGCTCTTGAAACATAGGACATTGCCCGTTCAATCTCCGGAACAGCTTCCCCAAACCACACGATATTCGGTCGCAGTTGACTTCCTTTTTCGCAGAGATCTCCCATTTTTATTTCTTCGCTCTCTATCGGGTAAATCAGACGATCGTCAATAGAAGACTTGGATTGGTCCAATCGACCATGTAAATGTATAATCTTTGTAGAGCCAGCCTGCTCATGCAACAAATCGACATTTTGTGTAACGATCGTGACCTGATAGGCCGATTCCAACTGGCGTAACGCGAGATGCGCAGCATTCGGCCTTGCGGCCAGCGCCGCCTTTCGTCTAAGGTTGTAAAATTCCTGAACAAGCGCTGGATTTCTCTTCCATCCTTCAATAGAGGCTACAGCCATCACATCATGTCCTTCCCATAGTCCATTTGCATCCCTAAAAGTAGGTATCCCACTTTCGGCAGAAATCCCTGCTCCTGTCAGTACGACGATATTTTTCTTTTCCATGTGCTTGCTTAGTGCCTAAAAATAAATAAATCTTACGAATCTAGTGGGTTCGGAAGGATAACTTTTTAAACAAGAAACGAGTCCACTACTCGTTTATCAATTTAGTGGCATAGTTATTAGGAAGCTCCAGCCGAATAGAATCTTTGCTGGCGGCGGCCTTCCGGTTCATCTCATCGAAAGAACGCTGGTAATAAACAAACGCCTTATTGGGTATATGCAGATCTTTTGCCTGTTTTACAGCAAAATCATAACGGTTATCCGACAGCTTCACATGTTTATAAATACGATAGGTTACAATTTGAATCTGTACTTTGTCAAACTTAGGTATCGTTTTCAAATCAGCCGGCTCATGAAAGTATTTCTCATTGAAATACATAAATTCGTCTGAATTGGCCAGCACCTCCAGATTTATTTTTCCCTCAACGACTTTATTCGTAAGCGAATCTGCACGTTGTCGTTCCATTTTATTTCCATCTCCGGCAGTACAGGAAACACATAGTGCGACCACAGATAGGGATGCAAGAAAAGTATGCAATAGACTCATCCGCCTAATTTAGTATAAAAATATTTCCCACCATAACGGCGGAGTCAAAAATTATTTTTGACCGAAAAAAAGCCCGGGATACTAGCACCCCGGGGCCAAATAATTTGTTTCGCTACCGTTAAAGATTATTTTCAATCGCGCCAACTTTCTCACGGTGCAATGCCAAAGGCGAATCCAATAACACCGCAATGACAGTCATATTTTTATCCAAGCGTTCTTTGGGTACCTGAATATAAACAATCCCCGGAATACTGCTCCAGTACAGTTTATTGAAAATCTCATGATTGATCATGGATCCTTCACCCACCAGCCGAATCCGTGCGATCCCGTTCTTAATTCCTTTGAGCGCAATAGGGCCTGTAGGCGTGCCTTCAACAAAAAGGTAAAGGGTCTGACGATCCTTTGAAAGAGCGCTTAAACCTTCATAATGTCCTTCAGGTAGTCCCTTTCCAGTCTCATAAAGTGCTTCCGCATGGTTCTTAACCCAGTCTAGAACGGCTGGATTTGTCAGATTTCCCACAGGCAGCTTTGACTCCATGCCGTCTATAGTTAAACCCGAATGATCAAAGATATTTTTTCCACTATGGAGTACTGACGCGATTTTATTTAATGCGGTATTGGTTTGCTTGTTATCAAGTACAGCTTGTAATGTAATAGCTTCTTCCCGGGGTGCATGCCACTGTACCTTGTCTTTGAACGTCAGGGCCAATACTGTGACGTCCTGATCAAAGTTAACTTTTGTCAAGTCCAATTGGATCCTTTCATCCAACGCTACCGCAGTTACCTTAGACCCGACATCTCCAACAACAGAAACCGCCTGAATAGCACTGTTCAGCAAACCCTTTAACTGCAATTGCGGTTTTTGCTCATATACATAAAGATAGAGGGTTTTTCCATCTTTTGACAAAGCGGACTTCCCGTTGTAATTTTCAAATGGAATACCTGCTCTTGTGCCATATATTGCCGAAGCGTGTTTATTCGTCCATCTTCCCAACTGCTTCAAAATATTCATCTGCTCTTCTGGAATGCTGCCATCAGCTTTTGGGCCAATATCCAGGAGGAGGTTTCCACCCATGGAAATACAATCCACCAATGTGCGGATGATCATATTGGGTGATTTGTATTTCTTGTCAAAGGGTTGATATCCCCAAGAGTCATTCATGGTATAGCAAAGCTCCCAGAATTTAGCATCTGGCCGACTTACAGGAATTCCCTGTTCAGGAGTCTCATAATCACCATGGTGATTCAAGCGCGAATTAATAATGATGTTCGGATTGTATTTCCGTAAAAGCGACAACGTTTCCTTGGACTTCCACTCTTCGGCACTATGTTCCCAGTCGCCATCAAACCAGATCAATTCGGGTTTATATTGCTGCGATAATTCGCTGAGTTGTTTTTGATAATATTCGACATACTGGTTCCAACGATTTGGCTCTTTGACAAGTTCGTAACGTTTTCTTGCACGTGTAAATACATCGTAATAAGGATGGCTCCAATCGGGCAGAGAATAATAGAGACCTGTATGCAGTCCCTCCTGCTGTATAGCCTGAACAAATGGTGTAATAACATCCTGTTTGGCAGCGGCATCTTTTAGGGTGGTAATCGCTTTATCCGCCTGAGTATTCCACAAGGAAATCCCATCATGATGTTTCGTCGTAATCACTGTATACTTTGCGCCTGCTTGTTTGATCAGTTTAGCCCACTCCTTTGGCTTATAATTTTTGGCCGTAAAACCATCAAGCTGTTTGATATAATTATCGTGGTTAATATAGTTATTGAAGAATGACCATGACTCAGAAATCCCGTCAACGGAGTAGATCCCCCAATGAATAAAAATCCCCAGCTTGGCGTCTTCAAACCAATCCATTTTTTGTGCTGAAATAGTGTTCTGAGCGCTGACGTTTAAGCACGCCGACGCTAAAAGAACAAAAAGAGAAACCTTTTGAAACTTCATAGAGCTAAATTATCGATTACATAACGAGTTTAAGCCAGCAAAATACATATAAATCGCCAGAATTCTATTGTGTAAATGATAAATTACAGCCAAGACGTTCGTGCTAAACCGAATAACTCCTTGATTTGACAGGCAGATTGTCAGGATATAGCGTTGCTCCACACAATTATAATTGTATTTCAACACAAATTTATCTAAGTTTGGAGGGTATGATCGAATTATATACAGACGGGGCATCGAGTGGAAATCCCGGTCCAGGAGGGTATGGAACTATCTTAAGAACTATCTATACAGGCGACAATGAGGCGTTCAAGGGGAAATTAATTGAGAAGGAATTTTCAGGAGGGTATAGAAAAACAACAAATAACCGTATGGAGCTGATGGCCGTCATTGTAGGGCTCGAAGCATTAAAAAACTTAAATCAGGCTGTTACGGTATATTCCGACTCCAAATATGTCATCGATGCCATTGACAAAAAGTGGGTGTATGGATGGATCCAAAAAGGTTTTGCGGGAAAAAAAAATAAAGACCTGTGGATGCGTTTAATGAGTGTTTATAAACTACATAAAGTCAAATTGGTTTGGGTAAAAGGCCATGCTGGCCATCCTTTAAACGAACGTTGTGACCGTTTGGCTGTGGCCGCATCCAAAGATAAGGCCAATTGGAAAATCGATACGGTATTTGAAGTCGAAGAAAACAAGTAGCAGGATACAACTTCAAAGGTCGATGTCGAGGAATGATGTAGACAATTTGAATATTGATCAAATTAGCGAAAAGGCACCCGATCCATTGGAACTTGGTGCCTTTTTTCATAAAATAATGTAAAGTGAAACGCTTCACCACAATCAAACCATACCTAAAAAATCTGTTTCATTGATATAAGAGTTTGCTTCTTAAAAACGAAATGCTGGTGCTGCGATCTCCTGTACCTTACTTTCCCGAAACTCCTTCATACTAATAGGCTCCTTACTTTCTAATTCAGCAAAGTCCACCACTCCATTATCCTTAGCCCAACGAAAGTAAGCGGTGGATAGGCGCGAGACTACATCGTGATGTTGTGCGGCAATATCCTTTCGTTCGGTCGGATCTTGTTCCAGATCATATAGTTCCCATTTGTAGGATGGCCAGGTGGACACCAATTTCCACTTTCCTATCCGCGCGGCACGGTTTCCGGCCCGCTCCCAAAAAAGACCTTCGTCGCGCGTTACGGTATCCTGTTGATTGAACAGCACCGGAAGTAAACTTTTTCCGGGAAGTTTATTTGCCTGATGTCCTTGATATTCCTTGGGATAATTGGCTCCGGCAAGTTCATAAAAGGTTGGCGCCAGGTCAATGATATGGCCAGTTCCTTTTTTGATGCCACTGGCGATTTTCTCCGGAAACCAAGCGATAAATGGGGCATTGATCCCGCCCTCATAAGTGTAATCTTTAAATGCCTTGAATGGAGTATTTGATGCATAGGACCAATTTTTACTTTGTGACTCAAATGAACCTACCGTACCCACTGGCCCACTGTTCAATCGGGCACCATGGAACCAGCGGACGAGGTCCTCCGCAGGTGCACCATTATCTGACAGGAACACAATTAAGGTATTGTCCAACTGGCCATTTTCTTTGAGTTTTTGCAACAACTTACCGATCGTCTGATCCAGGCGATCGACCATCGCAGCGAAAACTTCCATTTTTCTGGCCCACTGCTGCTTTTGGTCAAAGGATAGGCGTTCCCAATCGTAGATATCTTCATCGGCAATAGAAAGTGTGGTCGTCTTGTCAACTATCCCAAGTTCTTTTTGGCGCTTAAACCGCGCCCTACGGATGCTCTCCCAACCTTTATCATAGTGTCCCTTATACTTTGCGATATCCTGTGGCAGGGCAACTAAAGGCCAATGCGGTGCGGTATGCGCTAAATATAGGAAGAACGGTTTGTCCTGACCTTTGATCTGATCTAGAAAACCTTCGGCCTCCCGATTGATTACTTCTGTAGAAAAAGAGCTTTCCAAGGGATAACCTGCAGCATCTGTCGCTCCTTTAAATGTCGGAGCTCCTGAATCTGAATTCTTTTCTTCTCTTGGAAAAACGAAATCAAAACCACGGTCCCAAGGCAGGCTCTTGCCTTTACCGGACACATGCCATTTGCCTGATGTCGCGGTGACGTAGCCATTGGCACGAAGAACTTCGGCAATCGTCAATGATTCAGCATTGAGGTAACCTTGGTAAGCCGGTAAGCCCAAATCATTGGAAAAATATCCAACGCCGGCCTTGTGCTGGTACTGACCTGTAATCAGGGATGCACGTGTTGGCGCGCAAATGGAGTTATTATAAAATTGTTTTAAACGTATTCCCTCGCTGGCCAGACGATCCAGATTGGGGGTTGCGATCTCCGATCCATAAGCGCCCAAATCGGAGTATCCGAGGTCATCTGCAAGAATCAAGATAATATTCGGCTTGTTGCTTTGTGCCACAAGAGCACTTGCACCACCAAAAATAAAGGCAATACATAGTGTTAGTTTTTTCATTTGATAAGAATTTTTATATATGTTTAGTCTCCATGATAAAAATGAACTCTTTTCACTCGGTTCGAATACATCATCATGAATTTTCATAAGCCAACCTTTTATGCCTAGCGAAACTGACTGTTTATTTTCAGCAGTTTATAGTCCACCACCCCATTCTCCTTTGCCCAAAGCTTATAACGCGCTTCGAGATCTTCAACAATTTCCGGGTATTGATCTGCGACATTATTGTTTTCCCCCCTGTCCACATCGATATTGTACAGCTGTGGTTTATTCCCCTCTTTGAATAAAGACACTAGTTTCCATTTACCATACCGTACAGCTGTGTTGCCGGCTCGTTCCCAAAATAATGGAGTCGGACGCTCGAGCTGATTTTTATCGGTATGCAATAAGGCTCTCAGACTAATGCCCGGTAAGGGATTGATGGATAAGTTGTCCTCTGTTGACGGATATTTTGCTTTGGCAAAATCATATAATGTAGGGGCGATATCAATCAGGTGTCCCGTACCTTTCTTGACGACGTTGGCTTTCACTTCCTTTGGAAACCAGACAATAAACGGTGCACCGATACCGCCTTCATAAGGATTATCCTTGTAGCTCCGCAAGGGCGAGTTGCCTGTTTGTGACCAATTGCTATTTTGCATATCATAGGAACCCGGCAACCCTACAGTCTCCGTATTCCGCGAGGTATAGATGCGGTTGCGATCACCGCCCTGTGCACCGTTATCGGACAAAAAGATGATAATGGTATTCTTGTCTTTTTTCAGTTCCTTCAAGGTTTGTCGCACTTTTCCGATACTCTGGTCGACGCGATCGACCATGGCAGCAAATACCTGCTGTCGACGTTGCCAATATTGCTGTTCGTCATAGGTGAGCTTGTTCCATTCCTGTACACTTGAATCCTTTGTCGAAATAGGCTGTCCTTTCGGAAAAACTCCACTTTGAACGGCATTTTCATAACGTTTCACACGCAGGCTATCCCAGCCCTGCCGGTATACGCCCTCGTATTTTTGGGTTTCTTCTTCCGGAGCCTGCAAAGGCCAATGTGGTGCGTTAAAGGCGAGATACAGAAAAAACGGTTTTTTATCCTGCTCTTGTTCACGCAGAAAGCCAATTGCCTGATCAGTAATCTCGTCCGTGAGGTAACGCCCTTGTGGTAAATAGAAAGGTTTATTATTTCGGTACAAAGGCACGGTAGGATTTTCAGGTCCATTGATTTCATAAAAATTGGAAGCTCCACCCACAAAATTAAAGGAGCGTTCAAAACCACGTTGCGCAGGCCATTGGTCATAATCATCGCCAACATGCCATTTTCCGGAGATAATGGTAGAATAGCCCGCTCCTTTTAGTACTTCCGCCAGCGTCAGTGACTCGTTGTTTAAAAAACCTTGGTATGCCGGCAGGCCAAGGTTAACGTTAAAATACCCCATACCGGCGCGATGTGCATATTGTCCTGTCAGTAATGTCGCTCGCGTCGGCGCACAAATTGAATTATTATAAAACTCCTGGAAACGTGTCCCCTGTTTTGCCAGCTCCGTTAAATTTGGCGTATGAAAGTCTGTTCCGCCATAAGGTGCTATGTCTGAAAAACCCAAGTCGTCAACCAGAATTAATATGATATTTGGTCGTTTGTCCTGTGCAATACTCCTATTCAGCGTCCAGCTTAGACAAAGTGCGATAAGAATGTATATTGTTTTCATAATTTATGATGTTTTGTAGTACGAATAAAAATAGATTAGCCCATACAGCGATACCATTGGCTATTTAGCCAGCCAGTCTGGATGTTGAACCAATTTTGGATTCAAATTCAGCTCCCGTTGTGGTGTTGGAAAATGAAGATGTCTCGCTGCAGCATTTGTTTTGCCTGCAGCCTTTAGTTTTGTGATGTAATAACTTGCCCCGCGACGTACCAAATCAAACCAACGCTGGTATTCGTAGACCAATTCCTTGCGTCGTTCCTCAAATACCAATTCCCGAAAGCTATCTTTGCTTTCCGTATCGGACAGCTTTTCAACGCCAGCGCGTATACGAACAGCATTGATCGCATCACGCGCTTCCTGCGTTGGTCCGTTTAACTCATTTTCCGCTTCTGCCAAAATAAGCAGGACCTCAGCATATCGTATGATGGGTGTATTCTTGGAAGACTGGGCCTGGTTGCCGACTACGGTCTGGTCATAATACTTATTGAATTGTGGTTTGGCTAGTGCATAATATTTTCCATCTGTGGGTGATATCATGCCATTGGTAAACGTTACGGAAAGACGTTTATCAGTCACCGCAAAGCTCTTGTACAGGCCACCCTCGACATGTAGGGCATCCGCATAGTCCCCATTGATACCGGGTATATCCGCCGGAGCGGAACGACTGGCTAATGAATTCCCTTGGTAACCACTATTTCCTTTAAACTGCGCTGAAAAAATATGTTCAATACCATTTTTTTTATCTATATCGAAGACATCTGAAAAATCCGGAAAAAGTGCATATCCCTCTTTCTCAATCACATCCTTGGCCAAAAGTTTGGCATTAGTCCAATCTGACCGGGTTAGGTACACCTTGGCCAGGAGGCTTTTAGCCGCCCCGGATGTAGCACGACCTTTGTCCGCATCGCCATAATTCTTGTAATTCGGGAGATTGGAGGCAGCTTTTAAATCGTTTATAACCTGTGTATATACCTCGTCTTCTGAAGCTTTCGCCACGTATAATTCTTGTGCTGATAAGCCTTCTGTAGGACGTAAGACAAGCGGAACAGGGCCAAACCAGCGCACCAGATTGAAGTAATGTAATGCACGCAGAAATTTGGCTTCGTTGACCAGACGCTGCTGTACCGTGGCATCAATCTGATTTTGGTTCATCGCTTCGATGTTAACGATATTTAGATTTGACGCATTAATGGCATCATAACTCTGTTTCCAGAGCTGTTCCATCCGATCGTTTGAGGCGTCATGGGTTAAATTACTGATGGCGCGCACATGGGCATTTCGTGCCCGGGGTCCCGCTTCATAGTCATCTGTTGCCATCTCCACACCGATCTGGAATAAGCTGTTGTACAACGATTGCCCCGTCTCGTATAGTTTTCGATAAGTGCCTGTTACTGCGGCTACTGCCTGTCCTTGATTCAGGTAAAACTGCTCCGAAACCAATGCGCTTTCGGGCTTCTCGGTCAATTTTGAACAGGAGATTCCCGTTAACAAAACGGACAATAGAGGAATAGAATAATATATTTTTTTCATTGGAAACTGTAAAATTAGAAGGTTAAGGATATACCAACAGAAACAGACTTATTAGCTGGATAAATTCCAGCATCCGTACCAATCTGGACATTGCTACCTGAGGTTACCTCAGGGTCAAATCCTCGATAGCTAGTCCATGTCAATAGATTTTGTGCTGCCAGGTATAGGTTCAAATTCGCGATATGCGCATTTTTCAACCATTCTTTCGGAAAGCTATAACCAAGTTGCAGAGACTTCAGTCGCGCAAATGATCCGCTTTCAACAAATTGATTCGAGAATACCGGAGCCGGGTCAAGCTTGGCTCTCGGGTATAGCTGACTTGGATTGTCTGGTGTCCAACGGTTAAGCGCATCAATTGAAGCGTTCTGTTGACCAGTAAACATCTCGAGGTTTTGGCGGTTGATATTCAGCAGGTCGTTGCCAACTGTTCCCTGAATCAGGAAAGATAGGTCAAATCCTTTGTAAGAAAGCGTATTGCTGATACCGAATATAAAATCAGGCTGCGCGTTGCCGATGATGGTCCGGTCGTTGGCAGTGGTAAACTGGCCATCGCCATTGATGTCCTTATACAAGCGATCGCCGGCTTTCGGATTTGCATTGCCAGTCAATGCTCCCTTAGTTTTCTCCTCGCCCGATTGTAGAATACCATCGATAACAGTTCCATAAAAAGTCCCCAATGGTTCTCCTACTTTAATAATATAGTTGCCTGTGATATAAGACGTGGCGCCTCCACCGATAGTTAACACATTATTTCGGTTAAAAGAGACATTTAGATCTGTATTCCAACTGAGGTTTCCCTGTAGATTTTTTGATTTCAGGCCAAACTCTAGACCCTTATTTGAAACAGAACCAAAATTTTGCAATGAAGTTGCATAACCTGAGGTCCAGGGAATCTCCACATTCAACAAAAGGTCTTTTGTCTTTTTATAATAATAGTCGACGGTAAACTGTAATCGATTTCTCAAAAGTGAAAGGTCGAAACCGGCATCATATTGAAAGGTAGTCTCCCAACCCAAGTTCTTATTCGGCACCCGTTGTGATGCAAATCCTGTGATCACATTATTTCCAAAGAGGTAATTTAAACTATACAAGGTAGAGAGTGATTGATATTGCCCGATCTCCTGATTACCGGTTGTGCCGAAGCTAGTACGTATTTTAAAATCATCAATACCGGGGAAAACCTGTTTAAAAAAGGGCTCGTTTATTATACGCCATGAGAATGCCAATGAGGGAAAATTTCCCCATTTATTGTCAGCGCCAAATCTGGAGCTGCCGTCACGGCGTACACTCGCCGAAACATAATATTTGTTCGCATAATTATAGTTGACCCGCGCCAAATAGGAATGCAACACCCAATTATAGGTATCCGAGGTAGGTCTTGTGAGGATAGATCCACTCTGCAGGTTATTGAAAAGCAAATCGTCTGTAACAAAATTCTGTGCCCCGGCACTGAACACTTCATTTTTATTTTCCTGCTGTGTAAAACCCAGCAACGCATTGAAATTATGTTGCCCGATAACCCCGGTATAGGTTAAGGTATTCTCATTCAGCCAAGAAGTGCCATTTAAATTTCCCAAACTTGCTTCCCCCTGAGATCCGGCACCTTCATAGATATAGGATGGAAGATAGAATTTGTCATTGCGGTTATTGAGATCAACCCCAAGAAGCACTTTCGCCTGTAGCCCTTTTAAAATACGGTACTGTGCAAAGGAAGTACCTAAAACACGTAAACCATTTGTTGTATTTGTGGTTTCTTTCAACGTCGCAATAGGATTAGCAAAGATGTTCTCAAAGGGATTGCGTAGGGTGTAGCCGCCGTTGGGATCGTATATTGTAGCCGTAGGCGGCATAATCAGCAGTGCATTCACGATACCTGATGGAGCGATCTGCGCATTTGTTTTATTAATGGACAAATTGGCTCCTACCTGCAAACGATCGAAGGGATTTGCATTGATGTTAGAACGGAATCCCAAACGCCTGAAGTCTGTATTTATAATGACGCCTTCCTGATCGAAATAATTTGCTCCCAAAAAGTACTGCACTTTCTCAGCTCCTCCGGACAATGACAATTGGTGGTTTTGTATTTTGCCGGTCCGAAAGGCTTCCTGTTGCCAATTTGTCCCTTCGCCCAATTGATCCAGCTCTGTCTGTTTGCGATATTGATTTGGCCCCAGACTAGGGTTAGCATCATACAACGCCTCGTTTCGAAGAACGGCAAAATCATGGGCATTCAAGACGTCAATTTTTTTGAGCACACTTTGTGCTCCGATACTACCATCATAGTTCAACTGTACATGTCCGGCTTTTCCTTTTTTGGTGGTCACCAAAATAACGCCGTTTGCCCCACGTGAGCCATATATTGCCGTCGCTGCAGCGTCTTTCAATACTTCAATACTTTCAATGTCCGCAGGATTAATACTGGCTAGGGGATTTACGGGGGTTCCGCTCCCGACGCCTGTGCTTTCCGTCTGATTATAGACTGGAAAGCCATCAATGACATATAGCGGTTCATTTCCGCCTTGTACGGATGCACCCCCACGTATACGGATACTCACTCCGCCCCCGGGCTGCCCCGACGTTTGCGTAACCTGAACACCAGAAATCCCACCTTTCAAGGTCTGATCGAGAGAAGCCACAGGCTGCTTGAGCAGATTTTCCGGCAAGGATGCCACCGCTCCTGTCAAATCACGGCGTTTTTGGGTTCCGTATCCCACCACCACGACTTCTTCAAGATCTTCGGACGAAGGAGATAGCTGGATAACGGCTGGTGAGGTATTTACGATAATCTTTTTCTTCTGATAACCAACAAAGGTTAAGATAAGGGTAAAAGGAAGTTTCTGCCCTGTGACAAATTGGAATTTGCCATTACGGTCTGTTTTTACACTATGTGTCACAGCTTCCAATTGTATGGTCACTCCTTCAATGGGCTCTTTGGTTGTCGCATCTATTACCGTTCCTATTAGGGATGCGTTGATGATCGGTTGAGGCTGCTGTGCCTGTACCGACGCAAAGGTGTACAGCAAAAGCACGGCTAAAATAGCATACGAGAGTACGCTGAAATTTTTCATTGTCAGTTCTATTTAATGTGAATACGAAAACAAGTGCCAACGCCATTGGTACTTTTGTTTTTTTTAAACTCGAATTACTTGCTTAATGAAGCATAAACAAGAAAAAAGGAAGTGCTCAGCGGCACATTCGCATTCGACAAATGAAAAGGAAGGATTTAAAAATTGGGGTAGTTTCTCGGTTGCTTACAGAAGCGGTTAGATAGTCGTTTTTCATACTTGTTCAAAATTTGTAGTCTAGATTTTATCTTCGTTGCCAACGCCAATTGTTAACGACAGTACAAATATAAAAATAGTTTTCAAAAAGACTACTTGTTTAGTAGTCTTTTTGAAAACTATTTTTATATGATGAATCCATCTAACCGGATAGTCGTATGCAAAAAAAATAAGCCCGATATTAAATCGGGCTTATTGCTACAGATAGTTAATCCATTTATTTTAACGGGGATATACACCATTCGGAATCCCCTATTTTTTGTCGTTCTACTCCCCGCTTTCTTTGGCAGCAAGATATCTTTCTGCTTCAAGCGCTGCCATACAACCGGTACCGGCCGCAGTAATTGCTTGACGGAATATATTGTCCTGTACATCTCCACAGGCAAATACCCCCGATATATTGGTTGCCGTACTATCTGGTTTAGTAATCAGATATCCTGTTTCGTCCATCTCCAATACCCCTGTAAATAATTCAGTATTCGGTTTATGACCTATTGCCACGAAAAAGCCTGTTACCTCCAGATCTTTTTCAGATTGGTCTTTGTTGTTGATCACTCGGATTCCAGTCACTACCTGACCGTCACCTAAAACTTCTTTTGCTTCGGAGTTATAATGGACTTCGATATTTGGCGTATTCATTACACGGTGCACCATCGCTTTGGAAGCGCGGAATTCATCACGACGCACCAACATATGTACTTTCGAACATAATTTGGCGAGATAAGTTGCCTCCTCTGCAGCAGTGTCGCCGGCCCCTACGATGGCAACTTCCTGATTTTTAAAGAAAAACCCATCACATACAGCACAAGCTGATACCCCAAAACCGTTATATTTTTGTTCAGATTCCAAGCCCAGCCACTTCGCTGTTGCTCCTGTAGCAATGATCACCGTGTCTGCTGTAACCTGTACTGTTCCGTCTATTTCTACACGATGTACATCGCCTGTGAAGTCTACTTTTGTCACATAACCAAAGCGCACGGAAGTTCCAAAGCGTTCAGCTTGCTCCCGTAAATCTTCCATCATAACTGGACCAGTAATCCCTTTTGGGTACCCCGGAAAATTGTCCACTTCTGTTGTTTGTGTCAACTGCCCCCCCGGTACAATACCTGTATAAACTACCGGTTTCATATCTGCACGAGCTGCATAAATTGCTGCAGTATATCCCGCTGGACCTGAACCAATAATCAAACATTGTACATGCTCCACTTCTTGTTTGAATTCCATAATCCTTTTTCTAAGCTATTAATAAAGTTATTTTTTAAATTTATCTTGCAATCCTTTCAGCATGTCCAGAGAGATACTTTGGGGTGCCTCTTCTTTTTGCTGATTGAACTCCTTTTTAGCAGTTTTTTTATCCTCTATCGAATGAGCGGGTGCTGCTTTTGCTTTTTGCTCACTTTTTTCTTTCTTATATCTTACCCAGATATTTTCCAGTACTTTTTTGGTATATAAAGGAAAATCACCATTCTGCATCCAGGCATAATAACTGGGTTCCTGCTCAAATACGTCTACGATAGGCTTGCCTTTGTGTTTACCAAAATTAATGGTTTCCAATCCGTCTTCGTTATATACAATACGTCCGGCAAAATCTACAGGTTTACTTAAGTTTGTAAACTCATGTAATGCCGCCACATCATTGACAACGGGATATGAAACCACGCCATGACGATCCTCGAATGCGGCACCCTCATATTTGGTCAATTGTGCTTTCAGCACTTCATAAGTAGCACGTACATCTGCCTCCGCGGTATGTGCATTTTCAAGGTTCTCATCGCAATAGAACTTATAGGCTGCCTTTAATGTACGTTGTTCCATTTGATGGAAGATGTTCTGTACATCAACAAAGGCACGTCCTTCCAAAGAAAAATCTACGCCTGCACGTAAAAACTCTTCCATGAGCATAGGCACATCGAACTTATTGGAATTATATCCTGCCAAGTCCGACTCGCCGATAAAAGTGGCCAATTCTGCTGCAATTGCTTTAAATGTTGGCGCATCTTTAATGTCCTCGTCACGAATGCCATGAAAAAACGTTGATTCCGCAGGAATCGGTCTTTCTGGATTGATTTTCTTCGTATATACTGTTTCTTCACCGCTGGGCATCACTTTCAAAAATGATACTTCTACAATTCGATCGGTCGCAACATTAACTCCTGTTGTCTCTAAATCGAAAAATACCAACGGCCTCTTTAATTTTAATTCCATGCTGGATCGTATGTTTTTTTAAACAAAAACCAAAAATACAAAGTTGGATTTGATTTTTGTAGTCTGTGAAATTTAATTTACAACCGCTTGATGAATCGGTTCGAATTGATTGAACTTACCCACAACAACCTTTACCATTTGCTCAAAATCAAGGTATTTATCTGCAATATCACGAACTTTTTCGGGCGTCATATTTTTAACTTGCTCCATGTAATAAGAATAATACGTTAGGCTCATGTCGTTCAACAATACGCTTTTGAATTTATCAGCATGAGAAAATATACTCTCCAATGATCCCAATAGAGATCCTTCCATATACGTTTTTACCAAATCAACTTCCTCTTCAGAAGCCAGTGTGGTTTTCAGCAGATTGATCTCTTTCTCTATCTCGACTAAAGTTGCATTGGTTACATCTACACCGACTTCTGTAGCAATGGTCAAGAAACCGGTATGTTTTAACGTGGCCACAGCCGATCCGATACTATAGGTATACCCTTTTTCCTCGCGTATATTACGCATTAGCCTTGAACCAAAAAATCCACCTAACAGTGTATTAACAAACTGTAGTGCCGGGTAATCCGGATGCATTCTCGAAATTGTCTGACTCCCCAAACGAATAGCCGACTGTAGCGCATTTTCCTTTTCTTCGTAAGCTAAACCTCCTGTCTCTTGAATCAATATGGGACTCACAGCAAGAAGGGCTGGCTCAGGTCTTTGCCACTCAAAGCCAAAGATCTGCTCCAGTTCGTTGATGAGGTCATCAGACACATTGCCTGAAACAATCAGGGTACAATTATTAGGTACAATTTCTTTGCGGTACAGTGCCGTCAATTGCTCACGGCTAATGGCATCATAATCCTCCAGTCTTGGTGTACGTCCATAACGATTATTTTCACCGAAGATCAGGTTGTAGAATTTGCGTCGCGCCAGGTAGTCATTTTTTTGAATAGATACCTGAAACTTTTGCTTATTATTTCGAAGATAAGTATCAAGCTCCTGCTGCGGAATCGATGCTTCCGTTAAAATATCTTTCACTAATGGCAACAACACTTTGCTATGTCTATTCAATGTATACAACGACAAAGACGTCACATCGAAAGAATATTCGGGAACAAGAAAAGCACCATAAAAGTCGACCTTGTCAGCAATCTCCGCACTTGACATCGTCATCGTGCCCTCTTTGAGTAATGCACTTAATGCACTATTTAGTAGGGGATTTTCATTTTGTTCATCCAGATATTTATTCTCAAAAATCCATTCGATACGGACAAGTTCTTGTTCAGGGGAATGAAACACATATACAGGTAAGCCGTTTGCAAACTGTTTTTTGGCTGGTTCCTTCAAGCTTATATGAGCGATTTCGCGGAATTCCGGCGCTTTTGTTCTATCCAACATGACGTATCTCCTCCTCTTGTGCTTTATACATTAATATTGATGCGTTTTCAGGGTTAAAAATAGCTCTTGCTTGTTGCTGCACTTCCTCAGCCATTACAGCCAGATATTTTGATACTTCTGTATTGATACCGTTGGCATCACCAAGCAATTCATGAAAAGCCAAATTCATTGCCTTATCCAAGATGGACAACTCAGCAAACACGTTTGTCGACTCGATTTTATTTTTTACTTTTTCCAGTTCCGTTTCAGACACCAATTCTTTTTTCAATAAATCGAGCTCTCTCCATACGGCGCTTTCCGCTTCTTCCAGTGTTATTCCTTCGGATGGTTTACCTTCGATCACAAACAAGTTATTGTCGATACTGCCCATTACGTAGGCATTTAATTCGCTAAAAACCTGTTCCCCTTTCACCAGTCTTCGATAAAGTCTTGATGAAGAGCCTCTGGACAGGATATCCGAAAGTAAATCCATAGCAAAATAACCTTCTTCCAGTCGCGCTGGACCATGAAAAGCCATATAGAGTGCATCTAAGGGTACCGGAGCAAAAGCAGTCTCCCTTCTTAATTCCTGTTGCACAGGCTCCTGTGGCAACTGGCGGTGATACTTTTGACCGGGTTCGATATCGGCAAACCATTTTTCAACCAAAGATTTTACTTCTTCATAATAAACGTCGCCCGAAATTACCATAATTGCACTCTGAGGATTATAGTGTAATTTGAAGAAGGCCTTGACATCCGCCATCGTTGCATCTTCAATATGTTTTAGTTCTTTTCCAATGGTAGCCCAACGATACGGGTGCACCTTATAAGCCAGAGGGCGCAGCTTGAGCCAGGCATCACCATAAGGCTGATTGAGATAGCGTTGTTTAAATTCTTCACTCACTACATTTCGTTGTACTTCAAGACTCTGTGGTGAGAATGCCAGACTTAACATACGATCGGATTCTAACCACAGTGCAGTCTCCACATTGGATGAAGGCAACGTAATATAGTAATTGGTGATATCATTGCTTGTGAAGGCATTATTCTCTCCACCGACCTTCTGCAGCTCGGTATCAAAATTAGGGATATTGACGCTACCACCAAACATGAGATGCTCAAATAAATGGGCAAAACCCGTCTGCTCCGGAGACTCATCGCGCGCGCCTACATCGTATAATATATTCACACAGGCCATTGCTGTGTTATGATCTTCATGTATCAATACACGAAGTCCGTTTTCTAACGTAAATTTTTGGTATGAAACCATGTAATTTTTTTTCGATTTTATGAAATCCAGTTAATACCTTTTCGCAATAAGGATAAGGTCTTGGCTTCTTCGGAGCCTTCTTCAGGTTGATGGTCATATACCCAATTGGCCTGGGATGGTAGACTCATCAATATGGACTCTATGCGGCCATTTGTCTCAAGTCCAAATTTAGTACCAGAATCCCAGACTAAATTAAACTCAACGTAACGCCCCCGGCGGATCAATTGCCAATTTTTTTGCGCTTCATCATAGGCCTTATTTCTGTTTCTATCGACCAATGCAGTATAAGTAGGTGCAAAGCTACGTCCTAAATCGCAGGAAAATGCAAAAATATCCGCCATGGACATTCCTGTTTTCGCAGTATTTAATTTATCGTAGAATACCCCGCCTATTCCACGAGTTTCCTGTCGGTGGCGAATGAAGAAATACTCGTCGGCCCATTTTTTAAATTCATCATAAAAAGTTGGATTATGTTTATCACAGACCGTTTTTAATTGCTGATGAAAAAACTGGGCGTCCGCTTCATTCACATAGTGAGGCGTCAGGTCTATCCCTCCCCCAAACCAGCGCACCTCTTCGTTCAATTCGAAATACCGGATATTCATATGAATAATCGGTACCCATGGATTATTGGGGTGAATAACAATAGAAACTCCGGTGGCAAAGAAATCATCTTGATCTACGCCAAAAGCCTTCTTAATGCTCTCAGGTAGCTTACCATGCACAGCAGAAAAGTTTACTCCACCTTTTTCCAAGATGTTTCCATTCTGAATAATCCGCGTACGGCCGCCGCCCCCACCTTCTCTTTCCCATAGTTCTTCCTCAAATCGAGCTGAACCGTCCAAACGCTCCAGCGCCTGGCATATTTCATCTTGAATTTCTTTATAAGCTAAAGCAATTGCTTCTTTTGTTATCATCTACTTTATCGCTACGTTTAAGTTAATTTTTCACTCAAAGCTTGAATAATTTTGGATGCAGGTTGATGTGCATATAAAATCTGATATACGGCATCGCAAATAGGTAACTCGACAGCATACTTCTCTGCATATTCCTGAATGCAGGCCGAAGCATAATAACCTTCAGCCACCATGTTCATTTCGAGTTGGGCAGATTGCACACTATATCCTTTTCCGATCATATTCCCAAATGTTCTGTTGCGGCTGAACTGTGAATATGCTGTAACCAACAAGTCGCCTAAATAAGCAGAGGTATTGACATCCCGGGATGTATCCCCATCTACTTTAGCGACAAACCGGCGCATCTCACGAATGGCGTTGGAAACCAGGACCGCCTGAAAATTATCACCATAACCCAAGCCATGGCATATACCACCTGCAAGGGCATAAATATTCTTTAACACGGCCCCAAACTCTATTCCTATAATATCTTCTGAAAGGATCGTTTTAATAACCCGAGAAGATAAAAATGAGGCCACAGAAGCAGCATTATCCAGGTTTTTACAACCAAATGTCAAGTAAGACAACTTCCCAAGGGCCACTTCTTCAGCGTGACAAGGACCACCAACCACACAAATCTGCCTTATATCGATGTCATAACGCTGTTCCAAAAACTCACCGATAATCAAGTTATCCTTCGGAATAATCCCCTTGATGGCGGATACCACTATTTTGTCTTTGAAATCCTCCTTGGTGATACCATTTAATGCATCTTTTAAATAGGCTGCCGGCGTATTTAAAATAACAATATCTGAATTGGCAACTACATTTTTTGCACTGGTATCAATGCTGGTAATACTCAAATCGACAGCAACCCCACTCAAATAGGTTGGATTGTGTTTAAATTTTTGAATATATTCTGCATCTTCCTCTTTTCTAATCCACCAAAAAATATGTTTGTCTTGGTCATTTTCGCATAGCATCTTGATCATCGCTGTGGCCCAGCTCCCGCTACCTATTATACCAATCTTTTTCCCCTGCATGTTTCTAATTTGTTTTCGAAAGCAAATATACTTATTTACTGCTTAGATATGCGATTACATCGGGAGATATGATACTTTAGTTACTTTTAGAACCGAGAAGATTTTGCCAAAAACCTTTCTCAACACCTACAAAATGGGCACCACCCTCCTGTTTAATAGGATAAATATGAATAAAGTCATGTTGAGCAGGATTGCCTTTTCCCGTCACAAGATCAAATTCATGCCGATGAAATGGACAGATTACTTTTCCTCGCTCACACCAACCGTTTTTTAAAGGAGCTCCAGCATGCGGACATTTTCTGGAGAAAGCATGCAATTGCTCTTCAAACCAAGTCAGGCAAATGGTTTTTCCACCAAACTTATGCTCGGTTATCCCCTTATCCTTTAAAAATTGGGCGTCATCAATTTTGTACCACTGAAGCATACCACAAGATAGTTAAAAATTACAGTGAATTTTCTATCTTTGTGCAATTTCAAAAATTTGCACTATATATGGCTTTACAATGCGGTATCGTAGGTTTACCAAACGTTGGTAAATCAACATTATTTAACTGTCTGTCGAATGCGAAAGCACAGGCAGCAAACTTTCCATTTTGTACAATTGAACCAAATGTTGGGGTAATTACCGTACCGGATGCCCGTCTAAATAAATTAGCTGAGTTAGTCAATCCGCAACGTGTCGTTCCAAATACCATTGAAATCGTCGATATCGCCGGATTGGTAAAAGGAGCGTCAAAAGGAGAAGGATTAGGTAACCAATTCTTAGGAAATATTCGTACTACAAATGCGATCATTCACGTTTTGAGATGTTTTGATGATGGAAATGTCATTCATGTGGATGGTTCTGTAGATCCGATCAGAGATAAAGAAATCATCGATACAGAGTTGCAGCTAAAGGATTTGGATACCGTGGTAAAACGTATCCAAAAAGTGGAGAAAATGGCAAAAACAGGTGGTGATAAAGATGCAAAAAAGACTTTTGATATCCTTTCCGTTGTCAAAGAACATTTGGAATCAGGTAAATCAGCCCGTACGGCTCCGATTGAAGCCGAAGATTTTGAGTTTATTCAAGACCTGGCTTTATTAACAGCGAAACCTGTACTTTATGTATGTAATGTCGACGAAGGATCTGTTAATACAGGTAATGCTTATGTGGAGCGTGTAAAAGAAGCCGTGAAAGATGAGAAAGCCGAAGTCTTGATCATATCAGCGCAAATTGAATCTGAAATTGCGCAATTAGAGAGTTATGAAGAACGCAAGATGTTTTTGGATGATCTTGGTTTGGAGGAATCCGGTGTACACAAATTGATTAGAGCGGCATATTCACTATTGAATTTAGCCACCTATTTTACTGCTGGTGTTCAAGAAGTACGCGCTTGGACAATTGAAAACGGCTTTACTGCCCCTCAGGCGGCAGGTGTTATTCACACGGACTTTGAGAAAGGATTTATTCGTGCTGAGGTGATCAAATACGACGACTTTGTTACTTTAGGCTCAGAAAGTGCTGCAAAAGAGGCCGGAAAACTAGCCGTAGAGGGAAAAACATATATCGTACAGGATGGAGACATTATGCACTTCCGTTTTAACGTATAGAATTAGCTGATGAATTCATCAGACTGGAAAAACCGGAGTCCGAAAGATAATTTCGGATTCCGGTTTTTTCTTGCATATCCGGCATTGCTGCTGTCGTTGCGCTGTAACAAGGGTGAGTTCAGTTTCATGAAATCCTATTCAGCATTTTTCAACGAAAAATTACGCCACCATTTCCTATTTAACAAAATAACGATGTTCGATTACCTCTACCTTTTTAACATCCTTATCTTCCAGCATCTTTTTTACGTCACAATGCCCCGTCACACCACGGTAAATCAGTGTCCCGCCGAGGGTCAAACCTGAAAGTCCCGTCAATGGTGATTTAAAAATCTTCTTAACGCCCAACCCTAAAATAAAGCCGCCAGCGATCACAGATAATACACGTTCGGAAGCTCCGATATTCTCCTCAATACAGTCATCCTTTATCTTAGCTGTAATCTTATCAAATGCAAATGTCAATAGGTTACTCATAATTATCTATATTTAAGTATTGTTCTTAATGTAAACAAATGATGAACCAAAAAAGTTTAAATATAGAATAATAGTTTTTTATGTGAATTCTCGAAACACATCACTTATATTCGTATTTATCAAATTTAATGTCCATGCAAGTCAAAAAATATTCCGGTGAATTAGTACCTTTTAATGGTGAAGCCTTAAAGCACTCACTTTCCCGATCGGGAGCAAATGTAGAGCAGGTAAGCCAAGTATACAACCGTGTTGTAAATGAAATATATGATGGTATCTCTACGAGGGAACTATATCAACTGGCTTTCGATACGCTGAAAACAGTCCGTAACTCATTTGCTGCACGTTACAGCCTAAAGAAAGCACTACGCGATCTGGGGCCAGAGGGTTTTTATTTTGAAAAATATATTGCACATCTGCTTCGTTCAATCGGTTACGAAAGCACCACCGGACAAACGGTACAGGGACATGCTGTTTCCCACGAATTGGATGTCGTGGCTTATAAGGACGGTAAATTAATGACAGCAGAATGTAAATTTAGAAATGATATTGACGCTAAGATTTCCGTCACCACAGCAATGTATTACCTGTCAAGATTTAAAGATATCAGCGGGATTGATTACGAGTTTTTCGGTAAAAAATTGCAATTTCAGGAGGGTTGGTTGATTACGAACGCCTATTTCACAACAGATTCCATTGATTTTGCGGAATATTATGGCATCAATCTACTATCCTGGGACTATCCGAAAGAAAATAGCATCAAGAGCAGAGTTGATAAGGCAGTCTTTTACCCTGTCACCTGTTTGACCACGCTTTCGGATCTGGAAGAACAGCAGCTATTAAAAAATCAGGTGATCCTCGTAAAAGATATTGTAGGCAGTCCTGAAAAACTGGATTTTCTAGGACTCAACAAAGATCGAAAAGAAAAAGTTCTAAAAGAAGCCCGTGAATTATTAGACTATAAGGTGGAAGAAGAATATTAATAGCATCACGTTTGAATAAAAGCAATAAGCCATACATTTCGCAAGGTATGGCTTATTTTTTGGTAAACTGATATTATTGATTTAGCGCAACCGGATAATAAATTTTTCCATAGCTGGAAAATTCACTTAGATCTGTTTTTTTCCAGAAAATACCATAAATCGCGGCACCGGAGCCCGACATAGAGGCATATATCGCCCCTTTCTGATACAGTGCTTCTTTGATCTCTTTCAATAAAGGATGGTTGTCAAAAATACGATCTTCAAAATCATTTCGAATCAGGAACTTCCACTCCTGAATGGGTAATCGGATCGCTTCCTCCAGGTTGACATCCGAAACCTTTGGCTTCACGCCTTTGTACGCCTCAGCAGTTGAGATATGAATATCAGGCATAATAAGGGCGATATAGTATTCACTTAGATCAAGCGACACAGCTTCAAAATCTGTCCCGATTCCAGTTGCAAACACAGGCGTATTTCCAATAAAGAACGGGCAATCTGCCCCTAATTGTGCCGCATATTCTTTTAATTGTAGGTCTGTTAAGCTTAATTTAAACAACTCATTAAGCCCTTTCAATACAAAAGATGCATCTGCAGATCCTCCTCCCAATCCAGCTCCTATTGGAATCTGTTTGATTAAATCAATCGTGACAGAAGGAATATCAAATTCTTTTTTTAACAACGCATGAGCCCGTAAGCAGAGATTATCCGCCTGATCTCCGGGAATACGTTCTCCCTGAACAGTCAATGTAGATTGTTCCTTATCTGTCTCTAACAACTCTATGATGTCATAAAGCGGTAGCGGATAGAATATGCTATTCAATTCATGATAACCGTCTGTCCGCTTGGCGATCACTTGCAGCCCGATATTTATTTTAGCATTTGCGAAGAGTATCATGTGATGTCGTCTAAATCAACACTTATATTTTTGTATTAATAGCTCACCAGTGAAGAGATCGTATCACTAAAACGAGATAAACGGCCTTTTGCTTTGAGAAAGTCCAATGAGATAATAAAGCTATAGGCAGCGATCACTCCACCCAATTTTTCAATAAGTTTACTAGCCGCCACAACAGTCCCCCCTGTTGCCAAAAGATCATCATGGATCAAAATACGGCTCCCCTGCTCAAAGGCGTCTTCATGAATCTCAATTGTTGCCTGACCATATTCCAGGGCATAAGATTCAGAAATCGTTTTAAATGGTAATTTTCCCTGTTTACGGATCGGAATAAAAGGTAAACCCAGTCGGTTGGCCAGCAAAAATCCAAAAAGAAATCCGCGGCTTTCAATACCCGCAATAGCATCAATTTCTATTCCTTGAAGTTGGTCAATAATCGCGTCGATCATCTCATTGCATAACGCAGCATCTTTCAACAAGGGGGTAATATCTTTGAAGACAATACCCGGTTTAGGAAAATCCACAATATCCCGGATTTCCAATTTCAATTTATCTTGAATCATTCTCAAATATTAAATACGGCGCGATTTTAGCGATAGCAAGATCCGAAAGTGTACCTATCTTGGTAAGATCCTCTATATTAGTATAATTGCCATGTTGATCACGGTAATTGACTATTAATTTCGCATCCTTTGGGCTAAGATACGGATGTTTGCCCAATGAATTCGCATCAATCTGGTTAATATTGATTTTTTTGATTCCTTCTAAATTAGACACCGTAATGTTATCCTTAATCAAGTCGTATGTTTCGGAAGTAACACCATACACTTCTTTCAATTGCTCTATACGATAAAAACCGCCCAGTACTTCCTTATATTTTAATATACGCTTAGAAAGGATTGCCCCGATCCCCTTCAGACTCATCAAGGCAGTTGTATCACAAGTATTGATATCTATTTGTTCAGCTTTATTGGTTTCAAATTTATCATACAATAAGGTCGTTTTATTGGTTCCATTTTCTGTAGTGGTTTCACTTTTTATACTAATATAGGGCTCAAGTTTTCTATACAATTGTTCATTGATGGAGTACATCTTTTTGACATCATTTTTATCTTTAAAACGACCGCCTTTTTTTTCGTAATTCTTGATTACTGCAATTTGCTTAGCTGACAGCCCAAGTTTCTGCCAATCATCCACAGGTAAATTATTGGGATCAAAATAAAATAGCTTCGCACCACCCTCTTTACTTTTGACACTCGGTTCTACTACAGCTACTTTCTTCTCCAAATCAGCAGCTTCAGAAAATTTCCTATTTGGATAATCTACAAGACCAGTTGAGTCATGAAAGGATTGTTCAAATACCCGTACTTGATGTGCTATCGGATCCTTTTTATCCTTCCGACGAACCAAGGAATATATGATACTAAACAAAATGATTATCACCAAGATAACAAAAAAACCATTTTGCTCTGTTTTATTAAATCTAAAATAAGTCCATAGCCTTTTCATAAGCCGTTAATGGTTTGGTTCCGTAAATTTAATAAATTAGAAGGAAAATAAAAAGGGAGATGTTTAAAAAACTCCTCCCTTTGTTAAATATTAATAGCGTTATAATTTTATAGCGCCGATTTATCTACTTTTTCCACTTTGCTTCCATCTTTTAAGGTTTTGGAAATAGCATCAAATGGTCGAGAAACAACCTGATCTCCCTTTTTCAAGCCCGAAAGGATAATAATGTTCTTATCATCTTGAATCCCCGTTTTAATTGGCACTTGCTTGACAGCTTCACCGTTTAAGATAAATACGTATTCTTGTATTTTCTTATTTGTATTGGTTGAATCTTTATCATCGGATCTTACAGTAACAGACTGTATCGGCACGACCAGACCTTTTGCATGTTTTGTAAAAATCTGTACAGTAGCAGATAATCCCGGCTTGAAAGGAGAAGCTACATTTTCTTTAACTAAATCTTGGTAAGACTCTGCGCTGATACGAACCTTTACGTTAAAATTTGTGACTTGATCTGTCGAAGATGTTGCTGCAGTTGTCGTTGCTATATTTTTGGATGAACTTGCGATTTCGGTAACAATACCTTTGAACTTCCTATCTTGAAATGCATCCACTTCGATTTCGGCTTGATTTCCCACTCTCACATTATTGATATCATTCTCATTGACATCCACATTTACCTCCATCGAAGACATGTTGGCTATACGCATAATTTCAGTACCGGCCATCTGTGCCGTCCCAACTACACGTTCGCCTTGTTCAATGGACAATAAAGAGATAATACCATCCGTTGGTGCATAAATCGTTGTTCGGTTGAGGTTATCCTGTGCTTCCTTGACAGAGGCTTGAGATTGATCAATACCATATCTGGTCGACCGTACAGTTTCCCTTTGTGCCTGGATAGCTGCAAGCGTCGAAAAGTATTCCGAAGAACTCTTATCCATTTCAGCCGCTGAAATCACTCTTTTTTCAAAAAGCTCCTGGTTTCTCTTGTAAGTTGCTGATACATTTTTGAAATTTTCTTCCTGTTGTTTGAGTTGTTGTTGTGCCGCTGCTAGATTCGCACGCTGCGAATTCATTGCTGCGACAGAGCGATCGTATCCAGATTGCAAGATATCTGGTTTAATCCGACAGAGTACCTGTCCTTTTTTTACAAAGTCACCTTCTTTGATATTTAGTTCTACAACCTCACCCGAAACCTCAGAACTCAGCTTAACTTCTATTTCCGGTTGTATTTTTCCGCTGGCAGATACCAATTCGTCCACATCCATATCTTTCACCACATCTACAGCGACTTTGGTTATATCTCCTTTCCCAAACCAGCCGGCCTTAAAGCCGACAAAAACAAAAATTGCCAGAAGCGCTACTACTATTAATAGAATCTTTACTACACTACGTTTTTTCTTTGCCATTGCCTTTGTTAATCAAATAGGTTAATTGTTGTCGAATTGAATTGGATTTCCTAAGTAATAATCAATAATCTTCGATCTGAATATTACGTTATATTTTGCCTGAATTAAATCAAATTCAGCTTTGTTACGTTCTGTCTGCGCGGTAAACAGTTCCAGTGAATTTGCCATACCAATATCGTACCTTTCTTTAGTAGCCTTATAAGCTGTTTCGGCACTTTCGAATGCCACCGTTGCCGAAGTGTATTTTTGCTTGGCCGCATTGACGTCCAATACAGCCTGATTTACAGCTTTATTTAAATTGTTTTTTGCCAATTGCTCATTAGCTTCAGCCTGTTTTAAACCAATCTTTGCTTTTGCAACATTAACCTTATTCTGGTTTTTGGAAAAAATTGGAACTGCAAGCGATAAACCCGTGAAAAAAGACTTATTATCCGATATCTGTCGGCTAAACGGGACGCGATATACCGTTGTAATGTCCAAGGGATCAGTCTGCCGTGTTGTAGCAGAAGAATAATTTGTGCCGTAGCTCACACTCAAATTGAGTGTTGGGTAATACCCACCTTTGGCAATATCAATTTGTTTTAGCGCGACCTCTTTATCCAATGCAGATTTAAGGATATCCGGTTGTCTTATTAAAGCCTTTTGATATACATCTATGGCGTTTTTATCTTCTGCATTTAACAACACAGATTCTAAATTCGGACGTTCCAAAGAAATTGATGTTTCAGGGGTCATTTCCATCAATTGTTTCAAAGTTAATAAAGACATTTCATATGAATTCTTTAAATTTACTTTGTTCAATTCATTTGTAGCCACCTGATTTTTTGACTTCGCAATATCAGCTATCGTCTTATTTCCAACAGAAAACTGAATGGAGTCCAATGAAAATTGTTGTTTTGATAAAGCAATCTGATCTTCACTGGCTACCATCAATTCATGATTTGTAATAGCTTCCAAATAATTCACCAAGACATTGAGGATAAGGTCATTTTTCACCTTATCCACCTGTGTGGCAGAGGACTCCAATTGCAATTTATTTGCTTTTATCTGATTTACCTGTTGAAAACCTTGAAACAAATTCACTCTGGATCCTACAGATCCAGCGGTAGTCCTGGTCCAGGCATTGTTGACAATTTGCGCCGAGGTCAAATCGAAGGCAAAGCCGTAACGGAAATTTTGATCAACAGAAGCGCTTAGGTCCGGCAATAAGTTACTTTTTGATTGAAATAGATCTTGCGCAGCGAGATCTTTGTTCAACTCGGCTTGCTTTATTTGAACATTACGTTCCAAAGTCATGCGTATGGCCTCGGCTACCCCAACGACCTGCTGGGCTTGGATCAGGTTGTTCGTTCCCAGAAAAAAACCAGTAAAAATTACTGCAGAATAATAAAATCTTTTCATGTTCATATGTAGAACCATACAATTTTTATAGATTTGAACTTCATTTATCGGTTATGTATTTTGTCAAATCCCCTTTTTTCCTGCGTTGGCTTTATCCCAGATCGATCTGGCATATGCCGAGGTCGGAAAAAAAAGTCTATCTCACGTTTGATGATGGTCCAATTCCTGAAATTACACCTTTTATACTCGATATCCTAAAAAAATATCAGGTCAAGGCAACATTTTTTTGTGTTGGTGAAAATATTAAAAAAAATCCACATTTGTTCCAAAGAATTTTACAAGAAGGGCATCAAGTTGGCAACCACACTTACAATCATCTCAAAGGCTGGGATACAGATGATCATTCCTATATCGGCAATGTAGCTCGATGTCAGGAATTAACACAAACGGACCTCTTTCGCCCCCCTTATGCCAAAGCAAAAAAATCACAGCTCAAAAAATTATATAATAATTATCGTGTGGTGATGTGGGATATTATGTCAGGAGATTTTGATCAAAGCTTAAGTCCTGAAAAATGCCTTCAGAACGTCATCCCCAATATACAGAATGGCTCTGTTATTATCTTTCATGACAATATCAAAGCCATTCCACGTGTAAAATATGCTTTACCTAAAACAATCGAATTTCTCTTGGCAAATCAATATCAAATAAGCCGGCTAGAATAAACATTATGGTCTACTTTTTGACAAAACCACTTCAGATTCATAATATTTTCCGACGCTGACACTGAAGTATCCCAAAACGTTGTTAGATAGGTTTGAAATGGGATTAGAAGGTGAAGCCGCTCCGGGGTTGATCATCTGGAAGCTATTCCAATAATTATATGCCCCGACATCAATACATTGACGCAAAACACGGACGCGATCCCCTAATTTAAGGTCTCTATCCCGATCAATAATATCATGCTGCACTTGCAGCCCATTATTATACTTATCATTAAATACATCGATAAAGCGTAATTCCCCACCATTTACAGACATCTTGTACTTGTAGTAGTTTCCCTTCTCGGGAGGATCGTCAAAGACTAATGTTGGATAATAAATGGTATCTGTAAATATCACGCGTTCCGATAGGCCGATCGAATCAACATCAACATAACTTGGCACCGTCGAGGTTCCTTCAATTTCTTTTCCATCGGCCGTCTTTACATACAACTGGTAGCTGGCCTTTTCCTGTAGCCGCAATGTCTTATTGGTATACACACCATTTGCTCCAGCCAAAAAGGTATAAATGCGATTATTTTGCAGGTTTCTAACCAAGACTTCTGCATCAGTTACGGGTGCCAACATAGATTCTTTGAGACTAACTACTTTCTGTATACTGATCTCGTGTTGTTGGTCTGATACCATCAAGTCCGCCGTTATTACGATCTGCCCCGTATTTTCGGGCAAGTTAAGGTCAATTTTATCTTCACAACTGACCAGGGTTATCCAGGTTAAGGCTATTAATACGAATATCTTTCTCATGTTGTGCTAAAATTTAAAGTTCCAAGTGATTGACGGTATCGTGCCAAATAATGCAATCCTATAAATTTCGGTCACATTGGATTGTCCTTCTTTCTCCCTAAAGTCAATCAAATAAGCATTTTTGCGATTATAGGCATTATAAATCCCTAAAGATAAACTGGAATAAGTATTTTTTGTACGTTTGATATCGTAGGTCGCAGCAAGGTCCAAACGATGGTATGCAGGCATACGCTGGCCATTTCGCTTATCATAGTAGAAGATCGTCCTATCGTCAACAAAATATTTTCCGGCGGGCATTGTTACGGCATCACCGGTATAATAGACAAAGTTTGCACTTAGATTCCATTTGGGATTCAATTGATATTGTGCCACGACAGCGATGTTATGGGTTTTGTCCTGACGCGCGTTAAACCATTGCCCATCATTGATCTGTTCAAACTGTCTTTCACTTTTGGATAATGTATAGCTGATCCAGCCATTCAACCGCCCCAGCCGTTTCTTTATAAACCACTCGACACCATACGCCCTGCCTTTTCCAAATAAGAGCTCCCCGTCCAAAAGCTCATTGGCTTGTAGATCGGCCCCATTCCTATAATCGATCTGATTTTTCAAATCTCTGTAATACCCTTCTACAGAAAATTCATATCGATTGGATGCGAAATTTCTGAAATAACCCAGCGAATACTGGTTGGACAGCTGCGGCTTGATGGTATTATTGCTCAATACATATTGATCTGTCGGCAGGCTACTTGTTGTATTGCTCAGCTGATGTAAATATTGAACATTCGTATTATAAGAAGCTTTTAATGTTGTCGATTCATTCACGGCATAGTTAAGGGAAATACGGGGCTCCATATAGAAATATTTTTTTCCCATCTCGCCACGCCCAACATAAGTGGAATCGACGGCTTCTCCAGCATTGTCAAATGTATAGAAGGTGCCGGGGCCTAAAGTCGCGTAAGCCGTCGCTCTGACACCGTAATTCAATTTAAGCTTATCATTTATTGACCAGTCATCAGAAATGTAAGCAGCGATGTCCAATCCCTTACGATTCTGAATATGCAATGAATTTACCTTAGAATCTTCACCGGCCTCAATACTTGCTGGACGGATTTCTTGTAACGCTGCCTGCAGACCAAATTTTAAATTGTGACGGTCAGAAAGGCTGTACTGAAAATCCTGTTTGAAATTATAGTTGAATATATCGGAACGAATCTTAAAATTATTGTCGTCTTCAATCTTCACTTGATAGTTGAATTTACTGAATATCAATGTGGTATTACTAAACAGGCGATTGCTCCACACGTGATTCCAACGCATGGTTCCCGTTGCATTTCCCCAATTGAAATCAAATAAATCATGATAGGCCATTGCGTCTTTTCCAAAATATCCCGACAGGTAAAGGGTATTTTTATCGTTGATCCGATAATTTAGCTTGGCATTGAGGTCATAGAAAAATAAGGCACTTTTTTTTATATTTTCATCGCTTGACAGTTTTAAGAATAAATCAGCGTAGGTGCGTCTTCCAGAGATCATAAAAGAGCTTTTTCCTTTTTGTATAGGTCCCTCGACCTTAAGTCGCGACGCGATCAGCCCTAATCCTCCTTCCACATTAAAATGCTGATTATTCCCATCCAGTGTTGTTATTTCCATGACCGAAGAGATTTTGCCGCCATACTGCGCCGGCACACCACCTTTATAAAAATTGACATCTTTGATGGCATCGGAATTGAATGTCGAAAAGAAACCAAAAAGGTGTGAACTGTTGTAAACCGGAGCCTCATCCAACAAGATCAGATTTTGGTCTCCTCCACCCCCACGAACATAAAAGTTGCTACTTCCTTCTCCGCCACTTGTCACCCCCGGGAACAATTGAATCGTCTTTAAAATATCTTTTTCACCAAACAATACAGGCACTTTTTCAATCTCCTTCGGGCTAAACTGTGTCAGACCCGGCGTCAGGTCTTTGATTGATTTTCTCCGATTTCCAGTGACAACAACCTCAGCCAGTTGGCTTTCTTCCGGCACCAGTTGCACAATATAAGTCGAGTCCTTTCCCATCTGAACGGGCAAAACTTTTGTTCGATATCCCATGGAAGAAACTTCCAGAAAAGTATCTTGCCCGCGTAAGGATAAACTAAAGAATCCATATTTATTGGAAGCCGTAGATCTTTTTTCGGCTTCATTACGCACCAAAGCGCCAATAATGTTTTCACCGCTGATACTATCTCTGATAAATCCCGATATAGATTTAGATTGTTGACCATAGGATTGCTGTACGCAAAACAAAATAGAAGAAAAATAAAAAACAACCTTTATAGGTTTAAGCATAGCAGATTAAATTCAAAAATTTGTTGAAAATAATAAAAAAGCCTTACAATTTGTAAGGCTTAATAATAAGTTTATAATTTGTTAGTCAAGATCTTCTTTAAACAAAAATAGCATTTTATTCATTTAAGCCAAATATTTATCTATTTTTCTTTTTATTTTTTTTCCGGCTGACTAAAATAATCGTTAAAAAAGGCCATTTGATAGATAATGGAGCGTGACCAATACGTCCAGTTATGTCCACCCTCACTTGTAACAAAAGTATGATTAATGTTATGGTACATGAGTTTATCGTGAAGGGCAACATTGACAGGATAGAAAAAATCGTCTTTTCCACAATCAATAATCAGGCGAAGTTGATTGTTTACTAATTTGGGAATCATATTGATCACCACACGATCATCCCAAGCCTGGGGCGAATCGGCATAATTACCGATACGATCTTTAATTTCCCAGTTTAAAGGAAAAGGTCTAAAATCCACTCCGCCAGCGGTACTGCCAGCAGCACCATAGAGCTCCTGATGCTTAATCGCAAGTGACAGGGCCCCATGCCCGCCCATGCTAAGCCCGGTAATCGCCCTTCCCCTTCGGTCCTGAACTGTGGCGTAATGCCCATCTATATAATCGATTAGTTCTTTGGAAACAAATGTCTCATATTGATAATTTCGATCATTTGCAATATCCCAATACCAACTTCCAAATCCCCCATCGGGGCAAACAATCATATATCCATATTGGTCAGCCAAGGCAGCGACATTAGAATTCTTCACCCAATTGCTATAATTGCCCGAATATCCATGAAGTAAATAGAGCACTGGGTATCTCGTACGCTCAGAATAACCCTTGGGGAGAATAACGACTGTTTTAACAACCTTGTCCATTCGCTGACTTCGGATGGCTAAAGTATCGACTTTTGCAGCTTTACTGGTTATACAAAAACAAAATAAGGCAATTGATAAAAGGAATAATCGTTTTAAATCTGTAAGGTAATGAACGATCTTACCCCTCTGTTTCGCTAAAAAAAGTTTGTTATTTATCATTTGATCTAGGATTTTTTTCGAAATAGTAAAGATAGGATTTTAAACCGAATGGGCGTTCGCTAATCGTATAGAAACCTCCCCCATCTTGATCAAATGCAATCGCCTCTCCTTGAGGTTCTACTGAATAAGGCACTTCGATCGGCTTTCTTTGGAGCGTTTCAGCCCATGAATTACCCGGTTTCCTTCTCCAATAAAAAATAGTTGTAATATTCTTGATAAGCAGCTCTTTTCCTGTAGGGTCCATTGCTGCTGCTGTAGCAAAAGTAAACGGAAGTTCAGCCACTTTACTTAATGTGAAATATTGTTGTTTTGTATTTCGGAAAACCGGCGCGCTATATACAGTCGATCTAAATTCGCGCTTAGAAACCAAATATAAGGTATTATCTGTTGGATCAACCATGATAGATTCCGCATCCAACCGTTTTTTGCCCGGAAATTTAACAAATATGGTTTTGATATTTTTCTTAGATATCAGTGAAGAATCGCTAATTAAAGGTTCAGGAAATAGATAAAGGCTCGCCCAGGTGCGCTTTCCAAGATTATTTCCAATATCAGCTAAAACAAGGTAATTTTTATCTTCAATTTTAACACGGTCTATATCTTCACAATCAATTACATCTATTCCTTCCAGTGCAAAGCTTTTGATTAACTTAGCCTGACGATCGATCAAATAGATGTTTGCGCCATCTCCACTATCGTTATGAACCCAAAAGGTTCCCTGTTCATGGGCAGCTACTATACCCGACACTTCTTTTAGCCCGGGATCCTTCAATTCACCCAGAGGAATTTGTGTTTTAAAATAATCCTTGTTATTTTGGGCATATATCCGCAAGCCGGATAGAAAAAGTACGATGACTAACAGTACTTTTGCTCGTGCAATATTCATGTTTAAAGATACGTTTTTATTGATATTTAATGCCCACTATGAAAAAATCCCTGAAATACAGCTTATTTTTTATTCCGTTATTTCTATTCCAGAACAGTTTATATGCACAAAACAGCACGTTTCAGATAACAGTTAAATCTGGGCTTGAAAGTATACCTCCCTATCTCGTAAAGTATTACAATAGTAAAGACTGGGAAAAATTCAATGCCGAAATCGCACACTTTAACTACAATGCCAACTTTGAATACACGATTCGGGTAAAAAAAACGCAGACTGCGCAAAAAGCGATCTATGCACTGGCGAAAATCATCAGCAAATCTAAAACTGAAAACACTGAAATTGCCATTTGGGATGTTGCCGAGAATTATGTGAATAATCCAATATCGGGAAAATTGACCTGCCTCCAGGTGAAATCCAATAAAAAAAATAAATGGGAATATATTTCTAATCCTATCCTCGGCTTCGATTACCAAGAGCAATATCGTTATCGTATCAAAGTAAAGCAAACGAAAGCAAAAGACACCGACAACATTCAATATGAATTACTTGATATTATTTCGAAAGAAAGGGTCACCGAGCTACCCAGTGTGGCTTCATTTCTCGCCAGATTCAGGTGGAATTTACTGCAATTAAATGGCAAAGATGTTTCAAATAATAAAGCCAACATTGGTTTTGATGCAAAAAATGGTACCATAGCCGGATCGACAGGATGTAATAATTTTTGGGGTAATTTTAGTATTAAGGGCAATTTGATCAGCTTTCCGCATCTCGCCAGTACGATGAAATCCTGCAACGTAGCCAATATTGAAAATGATTTTTTTGCAGTGGTGGAGCAAAAGCAACTTCAATTTGACATCGCCGAGCAGACATTAAATTTCTATATTGATGGAAAATTAGTTATGATCTTCGGGCTGGAGCGTGAATAAAAAAAACACCCGAAGCCTGGGGGACTTCGGGTATCTTAGCCATATTATTAACCTATTTTATGAAAAGTATTTATGTCATTTGGAAATGACATAAACAAATATGTGAAATAAAGCGGAAAGATTCGAAAGCACAGCTGCATTTTAACACAATTTTAACGTTTTAAAAATATTGAGAAAAATCGGCATAAAAATGATTTTTTCTGAGCCATACCCTCCTACTGAATGTCGTATCTTAATCTTTTTAAACCATAACGATGATCAAGACATTTTTTACGACAACATCTTTGTTTCTGGCGACAACACTTATTGCGCAAAAGAATCCTGTTTTAAATGGTAATTATGCCGATCCTGAGGGAATTATTTATGATAACAAATATTGGATTTTCCCCACCTATTCAGCCCCGTATGAAGAACAGCTATTTTTTGATGCATTCTCTTCTTCAGATTTAGCACATTGGGAAAAACATCCGCGGGTGCTCCAAAATACACAAGTAAAATGGGCCGAGAAAGCGATGTGGGCGCCGGCAGTGCTTGAAAATAACGGTAAATATTATTTGTTTTTTAGTGCTAACGACGTGCATGAAGGGGAAATCGGTGGAATTGGCGTAGCTATAGCGGACAAACCCGAAGGTCCGTATACAGATCTACTGGGCAAACCATTGATAAACGATATTATCAACGGTGCGCAACCCATAGATCAATTTGTTTTCAAAGATAAAGACGGTTCTTTCTATATGTATTATGGTGGTTGGAAGCATTGTAATATGGTCAAACTCAAACCGGATTTTACGGGCTTGCTTCCTTTTGATGATGGAACTTATTACAAGGAAATTACACCAAAGGATTATGTTGAGGGCCCTTTTATGTTTATCAAAGATGGCAAATATTACTTTATGTGGTCAGAGGGTGGCTGGACAGGTCCGGACTATAAGGTCGCTTATGCGATTGCCGATTCTCCGTTTGGGCCATTTGAGCGTATTGGAACTATCCTCGAACGTGATCCGAATGTTGCCGTTGGTGCCGGCCACCATTCAGTCATTAAGGTCCCTAATAAAGATAAATATTTTATCGTTTATCATCGTAGACCACTGGGCAAGGAAGGAGCAAATGAACGTGTCACGTGTATCGACGAAATGAAATTTGACAAAAATGGCCGCATTCAACCTGTCAAGATGACTTTTAAAGGCGTCAAATATCCGCTAAAATAGAATACTTTCATTGAAATAAAAGTATACAACAACCAAACCTAAAAATTAGAGCCCCGATCTTTGACCGGGGCTCTTCTTATTTTATTGCAACATCAGCTAATTATTAAATACGCGCTATGGCATTATTTAATGTCACAGAAGGACGCATTGCTTTTGTCGCTAATTCATCATTCGGAAAGTAATAACCACCGATGTTCTGTGCCTGGCCTTGTGCGCCGATCAATTCATCATTAATCTTCGACTCATTATCTGTCAATTCTTTTGCTACTGCCGCAAAACGGTTCGCTAGGTCAGTATCTTTCGTTTGAGCAGCCAAGGCCTGAGCCCAGTACAATGCTAAATAAAAGTGAGACCCACGGTTATCTATCTGACCTACCCTGCGTGCCGGAGATTTGTCATTTGCCAGGAATTTCTCTGTTGCTTCATCCAAAGTTTCAGCTAAAACCAATGCTTTAGGATTATTCTGTGTTTGGGATAAGTGTTCCAATGAGGCTCCTAAAGCCAAAAATTCACCCAATGAATCCCAACGTAAGTAACCTTCTTGCAGGAATTGCTCTACGTGTTTGGGAGCAGAACCACCAGCACCAGTTTCAAACAAACCACCACCGTTCATCAATGGCACGATAGACAACATCTTGGCCGAGGTGCCCACTTCTAAAATAGGGAACAAATCTGTCAGATAATCACGTAGTACGTTACCTGTTACAGAAATAGTATCTTCCCCTTTACGGATACGCTCTAATGAGAATTTAGTGGCCTCAATCGGAGATAGAATTCGAATATCTAAACCTGTTGTATCAAAATCAGGCAAATATTTCTCTACCTTCTTAATGATCTCTCTATCGTGCGCACGGTCTTTGTCTAACCAGAATATCGCTGGAGTATCTGACAGACGTGCACGATTTACAGCTAATTTTACCCAGTCTTGAATCGGAGCATCTTTTGTTTGACACATACGGAAAATATCCCCTTCTTCAACGTTCTGTTCCATGTATACATGACCATTGGCGTCTACCACACGGATAACACCGTTACCTGCAGCTTGGAAAGTTTTATCGTGAGAACCATACTCTTCCGCTTTTTGAGCCATCAAGCCAACGTTTGGAACAGACCCCATTGTTTTGGGATCCAAAGCACCATGTGCTTTACAGTCCTCTATCGTTGCCTCATAAACCCCTGCGTATGAACGATCGGGAACCATGGCGATCGTATCTTCTTCTTGACCATCTTTATTCCACATTTTACCGCCAATACGGATCATCGCCGGCATAGATGCATCAATAATAACGTCAGAAGGAACGTGAAAGTTTGTAATACCTTTATCTGAGTTAACCATCGCCAAGGCAGGACCTTGTGCAATAGCAGCATTGATAGCAGCTTTCACTTCCGCCTCTTTTGCATGACCTGCGATTTTAGCGTATACTTCTCCTAAACCATTATTTTTATTGATACCCAATTCTTTGAATAGCTCACCATAGGTAGCGAATACGCCTGCGAAATAAGTTTCAACAACAGCGCCAAAGATAATAGGATCAGAAACTTTCATCATCGTTGCTTTCAAATGCGCAGACAGCAATACGCCAGCCGCTTTCGCCTCAGCGATCGCGTCAGCCACAAAACCTTTTAATGCATTTAAGCTTAATGTCGATGAGTCAATTACTTCGCCCGCTTTTAATGGAGAAAGCCCCTTTAATTCAGTAACGCCTCCTTGTGCATCTACAAATTCAATTTTGAATTGGCCTGCATTTTCTACTGTTACAGATTTTTCTGACCCATAGAAATCACCAGATGTCATCGATGCAACTTTTGTTTTAGAATCCTTTGCCCAAGCACCCATTTTGTGTGGATTTGCTTTCGCGTAATTCTTAACCGCTTTCGGCGCACGACGATCCGAGTTACCTTCACGCAATACAGGGTTTACAGCAGAGCCCAGTACTTTTGCATACTTAGCTTGGATCGTTTTTTCTTCGGCTGAGGTTGCTTCATCCGGATAGTTAGGAATAGCGTAACCCGCTTTTTGCAACTCAGCAATAGCGCCTTTTAATTGTGGAATAGATGCTGAAATATTCGGTAACTTAATGATGTTCGCTTCTGGAGTTGTCGCCATTTGGCCCAACTCTGCCAAAGCATCGGCAATTTTTTGATCTTCTTTTAAAAATTCGGGAAAGCTTGCCAGAACACGACCTGCTAAAGAGATATCTCTCAATTCAACATCGATATCAGCTGTAGCTGTAATCGCTTGTACAATAGGCAAAAACGAGTAAGTCGCCAACAAAGGTGCTTCATCTGTTTTTGTCCAAACAATTTTTGATTTGTTTGACATAGTAATCTATTAGAAATATGTTTAATTTTTAATGCTATGTGAAATCAATGAAAAATCTAAATTTTTCAAAATTTCGCCTAAAGATAAGAATTAATGCCATAAACCATGCGTTAATCCGACCTTTTTGACAATAAAATTGTGAAAATAAATATATTTTGGCAATCCAGAATAAGTTTGGCTTCATCCCGCAAAAAGACAGCCCTCTTTACATTTCAGTGACGGGATAATACAATCGAAATCCTAATTTAGTCAGACAAAAAATAAGATTAAGCATGAAATCATTCGAATTGAACAATGGAATTGATATTCCAGCAATTGGATTTGGAACTTGGCAAATTCCGGAAGGTGAAGAGGCATATCAGGCCGTTAAGGAAGCATTGAAAGTCGGATATACACATATTGACACCGCAGCGATATATGGCAACGAGAAAAGTGTAGGCCGCGCTATCAAAGACATTGGAATCGCGCGTGATACATTATTTATAACCACCAAACTATGGAATACCGAACGTGGCTATGATAAAACAATCGCTGCATTCGAAAAATCCTTGGCAGACCTGGGTCTGGAGTATATTGACCTTTATTTGATTCACTGGCCAGCCAATGAGTCGCAATTCGAAAACTGGGCAACAATCAACGCTGAAACCTGGAAAGCGCTTGAATATTTATATCAACAAGGAAAGGTGAAGGCAATTGGGGTCAGCAATTTTCCAAAAGATTACCTTGCTAACCTATTGGAAACTGTAACAATCGTTCCTGCCGTCAACCAAATTGAATTTCATCCGGGTTACCTCCAACAGGAGACCGTTGACCTTTGCAAATCCAATGGCATTTTAGTCCAGGCCTGGTCGCCCCTAGGTTCCGGGAGAATCTTAAAAGACGAAACCCTGATTGATTTGGCGGAAAAAAAAGACACCAGCGTCGGACAGATTTGCATTAAATTTGCGTTATCTCAAGGCATACTACCACTACCAAAGTCTACCAATCCGTTAAATATCAAACGAAATTTGACGGTTGATAACTTCGATCTCACGGAAGAAGATATCCGGACGATTCGCGAATTACCGCCAATGGGCTTCTCTGGATCTGATCCTAAAAAAGTTGCATTTTAAATCACAAGGACCGTATCCTCCAGTGCTTATATTCTGGAGGATGCTTTTTTAGCATAACACCGGTGATGAACGAAATACAGCTTATAGACCAATCGGAGCTCCCTCAAAAAGTAGGTGAATATATTTATCACCCGCTTAACACGACCTGTATCCTCGTACATACAGGGACAATCGCTATTGATTGTAACGGCAGCGCGATCCTATTGTTAGCAGGCAGTATTTTCTTTATCGGCTATAATAAATACTATAGCTTTTCGGAGATTAGCCCAGATGCACAATTCAAAGTATTAAATTACGATAGAAATTTCTCCAACCGAATTCGGCTATCGATTAGCAAATACGATGCTTACCGTCTTATCCATGCAGATAGTTCCGTTCCATTCAGTCCCACGGCAACGGATTTTGAAACGATTTGGACATTAATTTCCACACTACATCAAAATCGAAAAAAAGCGCAAAATCAGGGTATAGATTTTCTTCAAAAAGCGAATGTTAATATTTTTATGGCGATCATCTACCTATTGGCGGCTGTAATTTATGATGCGGGGGAACGTCATTTAACGGTCCGTAATCAACGAAAAGAAGAGATTACCGTTCAATTTTTACAACTTGTTGCCGATAATTATAAACAACATCGGGATTTGGCCTTCTATGCGGAATTACTTCATATTTCTATCAAATACCTTTCTATATCTGTCAGGGAAATCACGAACGACTCCCCTTCCGCGATCCTGAGCAACTGGTTGCTGAGTGAAGCTCGGGCGCAATTGATCGTCTCCAACAAAACAATCAACCAGCTATCTCAGGAATTTCACTTTTCTGATCAATACGCTTTCAGCAAGTTTTTTAAAAAACATGTCGGTATTACCCCCATTATATTCCGGGAGCGACAAGCAACGATTGTTACCAATTGAACATCACAAAGCATTAAATAGACATTTCTTGGAACTATACCGGTATGTACCTTTGCAGTACATATATAGAACTAAGAAATATACCATGAATATTAAATCAAGCGCACTAAAAACAGGTCTGTACTTGGTCGTTTGTTTCTTTACAACTTTTAGCAATCTAACATACGGTCAGGATAGCATTTCGACCAAAAAGATCAATATTGAAACATTATTTGCCCTCGCGATACGCAATCATCCCAACCTAGCTGTTTCAAAGGCAGTGGTTGATATTGCTAAGCAAAAAACTGCGGTCGCAAAATTGAAAACATTACCGGAGATCAGTGCATCAGCTTCTGCGTTTTACCTGGGTGACGCGGCGCTGATCGAGAAGAACCTATCGGGCTCTGAGAAAATACCTCTTCCCCATTTCGGAAACAACTACTCCCTGGAGGCCAAAGAACTTATCTGGAAGGGCGGAGTAATCAAGAATTCAATTAAAGCATCTTCTTTGGGAGAAGAGCTGGCGGAACTGGACCATGTAAATGAAGAGCAAAACATCAAAATTTTGGTATTGGGATATTACCTGGATCTCTTTAAACTCGGCAATCAAGAGCAAGTTTATTGTCAAAATATTGAATTGGCCCAAAAGCGTCTAGAACTTACAGAAAAGTTATACAAGCAAGGGATGATTACCAAAAATGATGTTATAAGAAATCAATTGCAGATCTCCGAATTGCAACTCACAAAAGAAGTCGTCCAGAATAATATGCGCATCCTGAATGATGAACTGATCGCTGCACTTGGACTGCCAGAAGGAACTATCATCAAACCCGATGATGCCATCCTAAAGACTCACTTTCAATCACAGGATCTAAAAGCATTAAAACAAGAGGCTTACACATCAAATCCTAATATCCAGCTCGCTACAAAAGAAACCGAGCTTCTTTACACCGAAAAAGATATTACTAAATCCGAAAAATCCCCCGCTCTTAGCATTTTCGCTGGAAACAATCTGGTCAAACCGATTACCAATGTCATGCCTGTCATTGATAAATATATGAATACCTGGAATGTGGGCGTCTCATTGAGTTACAATATTTCATCGTTATATACAACGGACAGAAAGTTAAAACTAAACGATTTGCAAATTGAAAAAAACAAGAAATACGAACAGGCACTGAAACAAAAGACCAGCGTAGCTGTTAATAGTGCATACATTAAATACAATGAGGCCTACTCACAACGCAATGTGCTCGAGTATAACAAAGCACTTGCAGACGAGAACTATCGTATTATTGAAAAAAAGTATTTGAATCAACTGGCACTTATAGTCGATATTATGGACGCTTCCAATTCAAAACTCGAAGCGGAACTGAAGTATACAAATGCTGAAATCAATATTGTGTATGCATATTACAAACTTTTGAAAGAGACAGGAAAGATTTAATATTTTCCGTTTGCCGAATTTAATCAGTTTTATATATGTTAGGTCTCATTAAGTAATTAATGGGGCTTTTTATTCTGTATTATCACCATAAATTTAAATCACTACTATGGCAAATTCATTTTTAAAAACAATCCGATCTTCCATTAAACACTGGTATATCCCACTTATTGTTGGTATTCTTTTAATTTTGTTGGGTTTCTATACCATATCTACTCCTGTGGCTTCCTTTCTTGCATTGACCATTTTATTTTCCTGGTCATTCATTGCGACTGGGGTATTGGAAATTATTTTTGCATTACAAAACAAGAATGAGGTTGACGGCTGGGGATGGTATCTTACCGGCGGAATCCTTTATACCTTGTTCGGGATTTTACTTATTTCCAACCCTTTGTTATCGGCGGGCACCCTGGCCTTTATTGTTGGGTTTTACGCGTTGTTCAAGTCATTTCAGTTATTGTCCTTTTCCTTTGATCTTAAAAACTATGGAAGTAAATCCTGGGGCTGGATTACATTATTTGCGATATTAGGTATTATTTTCAGCTTTATTTTACTTTGGAATCCACTTTTTGCCGGTTTATCCCTTGTCATATGGACAGGCATGGCGATTAGTACGGTCGGATTTGCTGCCTGTGTATTTGCTTTCCAATTAAAAAATCTAAAAGATATCCCGAGTAAACTTCCTAATGAGTGGAAAGAGCGTTACGAGAAATTAAAGGAAGAGTTCGAACAGCACAATAGGTAACAGCTTTCATTGCTAATTAAATACATCGCTTGAAAGATTAAAGAATAAAACTAGCTTGAAAGGATGGTTTTATTCTTTAATCTCCACAATACTGAAGGGTACCTTTACCAAAGGAAAATCTTGTTTATCCGTTTTTACCTGACTTATCTTCATGATGACATCTAGCCCTTGATATATCTCACCAAAGACTGTAAAATCCTGATCAAGTCTGGGCTGTCCACCATGAGCGAGGTATTCAACCCGCTGTTCTTTGTTATATTTAATCCCTTTTTTTATTTCCAAGCTATCGAGATCTGCCGCAGTGATCTTTTTTCCAACGACAAAGTAGATCTGATCAAGGAAGGAAGCTTTCTCCGGGTTGCCGTCACGTCCCGCTCCTAATGCCCCCATCTTGTGAAAAGCACGTTCATCAAATTCCGCTGCCAGTCTAGGTTTGCGGTGTAAGGGATCTTGTGCCTCCTTCTTTTCTATATCTATATCATGCTCACCTCCTTGTACAACAAAATTTTCAATAATACGATTGAACAAGGCACCTTGATAAAGGCTATCTTTAATCGACCTTAACATCAAATCACGATGATGTGGTGTAAAGTCATAAAGTACGACCTTAAACTCCCCAAATGCGGTTTTAAACAATAGATGTTTCGACTGAGCATAGGTACCGCCTGCCCAAAACAAAAACACGCCTATGATCCATGTAATTTTCTTCATGTTTTTTAGCTTCAACTTATTCAAAATTTTGACATAAAAATACATTAAATTTCAACTCGAGGAAATTTGTTTATTACTTATATTTGGAATAAAAACAATTCAATTTTATGCAATACACTCCCCATCCCGATCGCTACCAACAGATGATATACAATCGTTGTGGCAAATCAGGCCTTCAGCTACCAGCTATTTCCTTAGGTTTATGGCACAATTTTGGGAATGACACAGCGCATCAAACCAAAGTTGACATCTGTACAACGGCTTTCGATCTTGGAATCACGCATTTCGATCTAGCCAATAACTATGGACCGCCTCCGGGTAGCGCAGAAATTGCATTCGGACAAATTCTTAAGCAACAGTTTGCCGGATATCGCGATGAGCTGATCATTTCGTCAAAAGCCGGCTATCATATGTGGGATGGCCCATATGGCGAATGGGGTAGCCGAAAGTATATTATTTCTAGCTGTGATCAGTCCTTAAAACGTTTAGGAACAGATTATGTTGACATTTTCTATTCACATCGCTTTGATCCAAACACACCATTAGAGGAAACCATGATGGCACTGGATCAGCTCGTACGAAACGGAAAAGCCCTTTATGTCGGTATTTCGTCCTACAACTCGCAACGTACCAAAGAGGCCTATACGATACTGAAATCCTTGGGAACACCATTTGTTATCCATCAACCGAGTTATTCCATGCTGAACCGATGGGTTGAGTCGGATGGACTTTTAGACACCCTGGGCGAAATTGGTATTGGCTCAATTGTTTTCTCACCACTTGCTCAGGGCATGTTAACCGATAAATATTTACATGATATTCCGGAAAATAGCAGGGCTTCAAAAGCAAAATCTTTGCAGACAAAATTTCTGAGTGAAGAAAACCGAAAAAATATTCAGGCGCTCCATGCCATTGCACAACGTAGAGGACAGACCTTAGCACAAATGGCTATTGCATGGGTTTTTCGAAAACAACAAGTGACTTCTGCACTCATTGGTGCGTCCAGATCACAACAGGTCATCGATTGTGTCGGATCACTCAAAAATCTATCATTCACTGCAGAAGAAATCCATGAAATTGATCGCTATGCAAAAGATGGCCATATCAATATATGGGCTCAATCCGCAGAGATTGATAGAGGTTAGATCAATGTGTAAATTGTATTAATATCAAAGGCGTACTGATTATTATTCGATAATCAGTACGCTTTTTTTTCGACGCTAACATACTTAAAATGTTGCGATAATGGCCTAATGCATGAGCTTCAGGATTTTCTCAAATGTGTTCACATTGCGGCTGGTAAACTTATCCTTCAGGTTTTTCTTACCCAATATTTTTCCGAATGTTGAATCCAGCGTATTTCCTTTAGGTACCTGCCAATAAAATACACCGTCAATCACCTGAGCTTTTTCATCAGCTGCTTTGGTACTATTATCGAATTCATGCAGGAGTACTTGTTCTATTCCCGGCAAACCTACAAAAGCATAAATATGATAATCGGGCCGAATGTCAAAAGGAATATTACGTCTAAATAGCGTAATTTCTTCCTCCGATTTGATGAACAAAAAAGCTTCGTAGGAAAAACATTTAGACATAGCAGCTTCCAAAACGATTTTAAGTTTGTCCACAGGGTTATCCGATGAAAAAACGATATTTCCAGAAGCCAGCACTGAACTTACATGATCCATACCATTATCTCTAAATACCTGGCATACATCGGCCATCTTCATATTGGTCCCCCTCACATTTACACCCCGTAGAAATGCGCAATACTTTATCATTTTGTCAATTTTTAAAGTTCATTCATCGGATTCCAGAATAGATTCTTAAAATCCCTGACCCTAAGATTATTTATCACAATACCTTCGCCCTCTAGTTTAATCTGAAATTCCGGAACGGACAGGACTCCACCACTGGAAATCACCCGATGAGCTGGCACATCTCTGGGACAACCGCCCATTGCTTTTCCAACATGACGCGCATGATTTGGATACCCCAGAGCTTTAGCAATAGCACCATAAGTTGAAACACGTCCCTTTGGAATCAGTCTCGTTAGTTCGTACACCTGTTTTTTAAATATTTCATCCATATCGACGTTATCACACCATCAAGTCAATCTAGCTAACGCGCAAAGTACGACCAAGCCTTTCATCAATAAGCTAAATAAACAATAATTCAACGTTTTCTAAAGGTACAAAAATCATGTATAATAGACTATTACCAATGAACCAAAATTCACACACACTAGTTAAATAAACGATCAAGTTGTAAGAAAATACAAGCGATACAAATCAAAATGATGACGATAAAACAACTTATAACAGGTTATAGCCTATATGTAAAAATAAGCTTGAACTATTAAGTGTATTATCCTTATTTTTAATTCAACATATTATTTTAAGCAATGAATAGGCAGACAATTTTTAGTATATGGGGTTTAATTTCTGTAACATTACTTCTTACATTTGCTTCGTGTACTAGCTCCAATGAGGACAGAGCAGATAGCCTCAATAACGATGGGAAAACGGAAGAGGCAATTAAACATTATCAACTCGCCATCGAAGAAGGCAGTATAGAAGCAATCAATAAGCTCGCATTATTATATAGCAATATCCACCAGCCCGAAAAAGCCAAGCAATACTATATAATGGCGTTGAATAAAGGGGATAAAAAAGCTGCAGAAACTCTTGCAAACCTCAGTTTAAGAGATGGAGCCTATAATGATGTAATCACCTATTTGAAGCCTATGGTGGACGCTGGAGATACCACGCAGGTTTATACACTAGGAAATGCCCTTGTCAAATTGCAACGGTATGATGAAGCAGTCCAGATTTTGCTAAAAAATAAGGACAATGTATATGTCAAAGCCATATTGGGTGAAGCTTATTATGGGCTTGGCGACCTAAAAAACGCCGAGAAATACTGGAAATCGGCGGTATATGATCATAAATCAGGAGGCATTAACTCTTACAACAAACTCTTGGAGTTATACCGCCAACAAGGTAGGGAAAAAGATTATAAAGAGCTTGAAGGGACTTACTGATCAAAACACCATCGCCTTCCCTTATCTGGCGACTTAAAAATAGTAATCCAATTTTCTTTACCGCTAACCAAACGACATAGAAAAGCGCTTTGAATATTTTAGCAAAAGTGCTTTTTTATCTCCAAATTTTTGTGTAAAGCAGTTAGATAACAGATTGGAAAAATTGAGAACAGTATAATAAAAAAGCCCCTTCTATATTAAAAAAGGGGCTTTTCGTACGCCAATCAGGATTCGAACCTGAGACCGTCGGTTTAGAAAACCGATGCTCTATCCAGCTGAGCTATTGGCGCGTCGCTTTCGGTAATGCAAAAGTAGACATTTGTTCAACAATTCCAAAATATCACTTGCTTTTTTTTGTGGTTTTTCAATAACTGATTGCTTTTCAACAAGATTATTTTATTGATCTAGGTCAAACAAAAAGATAAATAACGCTGTTACCTTTGTGTTATTAAACAAATAAGAAAAAACACAAAATTATGGCACAAGGAAAATGGGAATTGGACGCTGCACATAGCGAAATAGAATTCAAAGTAAAACACATGATGATCACAAATGTTAAAGGAAACTTTGACAGTTTTAAGATAGATCTTGATGCAGAAGATGATACTTTTGAAAATGCACTTGCAAAAGTGTCTATTGATACTGCTTCCATCAACACCAGAAATGAGCAACGTGATGGACATTTAAAAAGCGCTGACTTTTTTGATGTAGAAAAATATCCGACAATAACATTTGAGGCAACAAGCTTAGCGAATGATCAAATTAAAGGAAATCTAACCATCCGTGATGTAACCAGGCCTGTAGTTTTTGATCTGGAATTTGCTGGTATCCAAAAAGACCCTTGGGGAAATACTAAAGCTGGGTTTATCGTCGAAGGAAAGATCAAACGCTCAGAATTTGGACTTAATTGGAATGCAGCTTTGGAGACAGGTGGTGTTATGGTAAGTGACGATGTAAAATTTAGTGCTGATATACAGTTTATAAAAGCTAAATAGGAACTATTTCTAAAATAAAATTTGGCAGGAGAGCAAAAATTCGTACTTTTGTCGCGGAGAGTTGGCAGAGTGGTCGAATGCGGCGGTCTTGAAAACCGTTAACTGTCACAGGTTCGGGGGTTCGAATCCCTCACTCTCCGCACAAAAAGCCTTTCAGAAATGAAAGGCTTTTTCCATTCTTTATGTATCTGACCCAGAAGGGTTGGCGGGAAGTATCAGTTATTATATATACTTATTAACAATATCTTCCAGATCATCTAGATCAAAGGGCTTGGATAAGAAATCATCTGCACCAGCGCGTACAGCCAAAGATTCGATGTCATTATTGGCAGACACATAAATAACCGGAATTTGTTTAAATCTTTCATCGGCTTTTAAGAGGCGGGTAGCCTCTACCCCGCCAATATTTGGAATCCAGTTATCCATCAAGATAAGGTCAGGTTCCGTAGATTCTACTTTTTGAATAATATCATGTGATGTTTCGGAGACTTCAACATGAAAACCCAAATCTGTCAGCACCACTGTTATGACCTCCAAAATAATGGTATCATCTTCAAATATCAGTACAGTTTTTCTTTTGCTCATATAGCTTAGTTTATCTCCCATACCTGGATCTATTAAGGCTTGAATATCGTGCCAAATAAAACCATCCTATTGTGGGTAAAGTTTTTTCCAAATTTTTTGATCACCTACTGCGGTGAAGTTCTGTTGAATGCTTGAGAAACGTATGGTTTCCTTACTACCTAACGCCAAATATCCCAAATTTTCAAGACTTGCGTCAAATAATCTAAATACACGATCCTGCAGATCTTTATTAAAATAAATCAACACATTGCGGCATAAAATCAGCTGAAAACTATTAAAAGAAGTATCAGAGACCAAATTATGGGTCGACAGAATCATTTTTTGTTTCAATTCTGGATTAAATTTTGCCCATTCGTAATTTGCAGTATAATAACTCGAAAAGTCCTGTTTTCCTCCTGATTCGATATAGTTTTCCGAAAACGATTTGACCTGACTCAAGGGATAGACACCGTTTCGTGCTATTTCCAGTACACGTGGATTGATATCCGTTGCATAAATTAACGATTTATGATGGAGATTGGCCTCTTTAAGCAAAATAGCCAACGAATAGGCCTCCTCGCCACTGGAGCAGCCTGCCACCCAGATTCTAATCAATGGATAAGTGCCCAGTTGGGGCAAGATCTCCTCGCGCAGTTGCCGGAAAAATAAAGGATCCCTAAACATCTCCGTCAAATTCACCGTAATTTCCTCCACAAAATGCTGCAGAAACTCCGGGTCGTCTTTCAATGCGAATCGGAGCTCGGCAAAACTCGCAAATCGGTCATTCGTCATAATCCGGTTGATCCTTCTTTTGATTGATGCGCGACTATACTGTATAAAATCGTAGCCATAGCGCCGATAGATATCTTCCAATAAAATATCGATCTCCTCATCTTTAATTATATTATGACCTAACATCCCTATATCAATCGTTCTATTTCGGTCAACAGCAAATCAACATCAATCGGCTTTGAAATATAAGCCTTAGCCCCCGATGCCAGACATTTCTCCCGATCCCCGGGCATTGCCTGGGCAGTTACAGCTATAATGGGAACATCCTTAATGACTGTGGAAGCCCGAATTAAACGAATCGCTTCATAACCATCAATCTCAGGCATCATCATATCCATTAGCACCAATGAAATATCATTTTCCTCTTCCAAAAGTTGAATTGCATCCTTCGCTAAAGTACAACTGACAACCTGGTATCCTCTCGCTCTCAAGGTCAAACCGAGGGCAAAAATATTCCGGTTGTCATCGTCTACAATTAATATCACTTTATTTTGATTCATTAACCGCCTTAATTAATTTTCATATAACCATACACGCAATAACGACAGTAGCTGGTCTATATCCACAGGTTTCGATATATAGTCCGAAGCTCCGGCCTGTATACACTTTTCGCGATCGCCAATCATTGATTTGGCGGTGACTGCAATAATCGGCAATGCCGCAAATTGTGGTGTTTGCCTGATATTCCTGATTGATTCATATCCATCCATTTCGGGCATCATCATATCCATCAACACAATATCAATCGCTTCACCCGAGCGCAATACGTCCAGCGCCTCTTTGCCATCCATTGCTGGGATGACCTGCACCTGAAATTTCTCCAATGCTTTCGTCATCGAGAATATATTGCGAACGTCATCATCGGCCACCAGCACTTTTTTTCCTTTCAACACATCTGTTAATGCGCCAAGTCCGTTATTTTTTCGTCGTACATCATCCGAGCTGTTAATCTCGATCAAATGCAGAAATAAGCCCACCTCATCCAAAATCCGTTGATAAGAATGTGCAGTCTTAACAACTACCGAATCTGCATATTTTTTAATCTTCAGCTCCTCTGACTTTGATAGATTTTTACCCGTAAATATGATAATCGGTAAATTTTCAAGTCCCTCATGCTGTTTGATGGCCTCCAGGGTATTATAACCCATTTCATCGGGAACACCCATATCCAAAATTACGCAGTCTACCTCAGCAGTTCCCAACGCCGTGATGCTATCTTCAACATTATCTTTTACTTCAAGTGAAATATTAAAACTACTTAAAAAATAAGCCAATGCACTAGCATGTTTAGGATTCTCTTCGACAATGAGCACCTTCTTAGGAGACCTGCTCAAAGCAGATTCGATTTTCTGAAAAACAGATGTCATCTGTTCCAAAGCGACGGGTTTATTGATAAAATCAATTGCACCTTTCAACAGGCTCTCTTTTTTCACTTCAAGTGAAGACATGATATGTACCGGAATATGTCTTGTAGACTTATCCCCTTTTAACTCATCCATCACTGCCCAGCCATCCATGATTGGCAGCTGAATATCTAATAGAACCGCCTGTGGGTGATATTTCTTGGCCGCCGGCAGGGCATGATCCCCACGTACCACAACAACACCCTTGTAGTGCTGACTGTGTGTATATTTCAACAATGCTTTCGCAAAATTGATATCATCTTCGACAATCAGAATAACCTTATCGCCTTCAATAATGTTATCTCGATCATCAGGCACCTCCTCTGGAATACGTATTGTAGCAGGATTATACACATCATCTGCCACAAGCTCGCGCACCTCCTCTATTTCAGAATGGATCTCTTCCACAAGTAGCTCTTCCTTCGTACGCAGCTCCACGGGCGCTACCGGATGATTCGGAATAACAAATAAGAACGTGCTTCCCTTTCCTTCCTCACTCTCAAGCCTGATCTCACCGCCCAGCAAGCGTGCAATCTCTCTACTGATAGACAAACCTAGTCCTGTCCCTCCAAATTTTCGTCTTGTCGAACCATCCGCCTGTTGGAAAGCCTCAAAAATTATCTTCTGTTTTTCCAGCGGAATCCCTATACCCGAATCGATCACGGCAAAAACAAGCTTATCCTTATCGGTACTATCCGCGTAAATATCCAGCCTCACTTCACCAGCTGTTGTAAATTTAACCGCATTTGAAATCAGGTTTCGCAATACCTGATCAATTCTAAGCCGATCCCCCTGAAAATTTTTATTGACCTCGGGATCGATCTTGATTGTAAAGGCCAGACCTTTCTCATTCACAATCGGAAGAAACAAATTATTCAGGTCTGCTGAGATATCGTTTAAATTTAGTGTCGCATACTCCAATGTCATTTTACCGGATTCAATCTTTGAAAGATCCAATATCTCATCGATCAAGGTTAACAAGCTCGTTCCCGAACTTTGGATCACTTTAGCCGATTCGATCTGGTCAGTGTTAAGATTCTGTTCATTATTCTCCGATAGCAAGCGCGAAAGTAGCAGGATGGAATTTAGCGGTGTACGCAGCTCATGGGACATATTTGCCAAAAACTCCGACTTATATTTGGTACTTAAAGCGAGTTCTTCCGCTTTCTGCTGAATTTCTAGGTTACGTTCGGCAATCAATAGATTTTTGTCTTCCAACAGTTTTGAACGTTCTTCCAGTTCTTGGTTTGATTGCATCAATTCCTCATGCTGCACCTTAAGTTCCTCCTCGGACGACTGCAAGCGCAAGGTCTGCGCCTCCAATTCCGTATTGAGATTCTCCAGCTCCGCATGCTGTGTCAACAACTCTTCAGATTGCACTTGAGTTTCTTCCAAAAGTGACTGAATTTTAGCCCGGCCCCTCGCCGAAGCGATAGCGATACCCAGTTGTCTGGCACATTCTGTCAGGAATTTTGATTCAATTTCGGCAAACGGCTGACGGTGCCCGATTTCCAGCACACCCAATACCTGATCAGCCAATACAATCGGTACAAAAATAAGGTGCGGTACATTGACCTTTCCGCTGGCAAAACTGACAATATAATCATCCGTGTTTATATTATTTATAATTTTCGTTTCCCGATCAACAAAGACCTGTCCGACATAGCCTTCATTTGGGAGAAAATATTGCTGTACCTTCGTCTCTAATCCATAAGCACCAGATAGTTCAAGCTTTTCCTCATTAAAAACATATATGGCTCCAGTCATAGCGCCGATATAATTGACCAATCCCTTTACTGAATCTGTGGTAAGTGTCCTTTCGGTTTTGTTACCGACCAATCCCGTATAAAGGTCCGCATACCCCATATGCAACCAGTCGTTATCTTTGAGCTGGTCAAATGATTTTTTCAAGGCTTTTGACATCCGGTTAACGGATTTTGCTATCGCCCCAAGGTCGTCTTCTTCAATATCCTCCGCTTTGACATCATAATCCCCTAGCGCAATACGATTAGTAATCTTTTGAACCATATTTAATCTGCGTGCAATCCCTTCATCCTTCTCGCGGAGCGACTTTTCCAGTGCTAAGCGTTTAAGAAAGTCTGCCCTTAGCCGAAAATAAAAGTATGCCGTAATGACCAGTGACAGCAATGCACTGATCACAATAAATAAGGTTGTTATAAAAGAAGAATTATCTAAATTGGTGGATTTCTGATCGATATCATCATTTTCGTAATGAATAATATCCTTAATGATGCTACGGCACTTGTCCATGGCGGATTTGCTCTCATCCAGCTGCGCCAGACTAACTGTCCCACCATTCCTTTTGACATTCACCGACTCCTTTAATACTGCTAACCTTTGCTGGGCCGCAGTAAATAAACTATCTACACGAACATTCTGCTGAGGATCTGCTTTGGTAAGCTCCTTTATTTCCTTCAACTCAACCGGCAGGCTCGCTAGAGCCTGGTTGAATGGCTCTAGGTAATTCTCCTTGCCCGTAAGCAAATAACCCCTGTTCCCCGTTTCCGCCCCTTGCAAAGAGTTAAGGATAATATTTGATAAACTGATTATTTTTCGGGTAACGGCCAGCTCCTGACGGTGTTTATTCTGTTCCTTAATCCCCAGATAAGATGCTGTAGAACTCACCAGTAGGGCAAGTAGTGAAAAACCAATTCCTATAGATAAGTTATTAAGTGTTTTATTTGGCATCTGTAGGCAGGTTTAATGGTAATGTAAAATAAAATGTGGCTCCTTTACCGGCAGAACTTTCGACGCCAATGGTACCTTGATGACTACGGATAATTTCCGAACAAATATAAAGCCCTATTCCCAGCCCCTGGAAATCAAAGGAAGTCTCTTCTACACGGTAAAACTTCTCAAAAACCTCAGACAGTTTGTTTTCAGGTATCCCGATTCCAAAATCTATCACGCTGACTTTTACGACATCCGTCATTACACTGCAATCGACGATCACCTTCTCCGTCCCGGCGGCATACTTATAAGCATTTGTTAAAAAATTAACAAGAACCTGCTCCAGGCGTATCTCATCACCATAGACCATTAGTCCCGAGATATCTCCCCGTCTATACAATTCCATATTACTCTGATCATGGGTCTGAACAATGGAATCAATGGCATTTTGTACCATCCGTTCAAGCGAGAATACCTTTTTATTGATCCCCAGTTTACCATTGTCGATTTTTGAAAGATCGAGCAAATCCGTAATCAAACTGTTGAGCTTTTCGACCTGATCCTGAACGCGGCCAACATACTTGGCCTCGGCGCAGCTTTTGTCGAGACTCAACTTACGGTCAAGTAGCTGCATATAAGCTTTGATGCTTGTCAGCGGTGTTTTCAGTTCATGGCTCGCAATACTCAAAAACTCATCCTTCTCCTTCTCCGCCTTCTTTTGGGCATCGATGTCAGTAAATGTCCCCACCCAATTATTTTCGCCATTCTCTAAAATGGGCCACACCCTTAATAATTGATATGAATAACCGGATTCATCCCGCTTCTTAACCCGTACCTCCATTTCCAACGGTTTACCAGACTCAAGGCTTTCCTGCAATTCAGCAGTAATCGATCGATCATCAGGATGCGTCTGTGGGAATGTGTTCTCACTGTCCGAAAACTGGAACCAACGGCCATTGACGAAGCCAATATTACCAAGATGGTCACATGTAAAAGCAATTTGCGGTAAAGATTCCAGTAAGGTATGTAAATAGTCTACTTTTGAACGAAGTTCCGATTGCGCCTGCTTCCGTCTTTCCACTTCCATTTCCAGAGTCTGCTGGATATCCTTGAGAGCCTGGGTCTGCTCGTACAGCCGATAGAATGTTTTGACTTTTAGCATCAGAATATCCGGATCGACAGGTTTGGTGACGTAATCCAATCCCCCTGAATCATACCCTTTCGTAATAAAACGTTTATCGGTATTAACTGCAGACAAAAATATAATCGGGGTTTCCTTCGTCTTACTGAATCCTGCAATGTTCTCGGCCACTTCAAAACCATCCATATCAGGCATCTGTACATCCAATATGATTAAAGCATAATTATATTTTAAAATCTTCTTTAAAGCCTCTTCACCGGAATGGGCAGTATCGACTTTAAAATTTTTGGATTCCAATAACTTTTGTAAAGAATAAATATTATCTGGGTTGTCATCGACTATCAATATCATAGAGCGCTTAAACTAAGAATCAAAGTAAACAAATGTAAAAAAATTAACCGGATCCATTCTTCATGTAAAAAATTTCCTTACCCCCGCAATTTAATCACTAGGATCGACTTTCACTAAAAAATAAACAAAACTTTAACTTATCCCTGCCTGTTTGAATACATAACATGCTACAAATAGAAGTCATGTTGTCAAAAACAAGGATTCGATATGATTCAATTCACATCAAAAGGCATTTATTGTATTCCCGGCAAATTTTACCTGGACCCGTGGCAACCCGTTGATCTTGCTATCATTACACATGGCCATGCAGACCATGCGCGCCCGGGCATGAACAAGTATCTTTGTCACCACTTTACCGTTGGTATATTGAAAAGTCGTATTGGGCCCGATATTCAGGTTGAAGGCTTAGCTTACAACCAGACGATCCAGATCAACGGTGTAAAAATTTCTTTACATCCCGCAGGGCATATCATTGGCTCAGCACAGATACGATTGGAGTATAAAGGTAAAGTGACTGTCTTTACCGGAGATTACAAGATCCAGGATGATGGGCTGTCTACCCCATTCGAACCCGTAAAATGTCATGAGCTAATTACCGAAAGTACTTTTGGTCTGCCGATCTATCGCTGGGAAAGTGTCGAAATCCAAAATCAACGATTAAATGCATGGATCACACACAATCAGGGATATAAAAAAACATCCGTATTTATTGGCTATTCATTGGGTAAGTCCCAAAGGATATTAAATGCGGTAAAGGATATGGGCGACATATATGTGCATAATAGTATCGCTAAATTAAATATGGCCTATAGCGATGCCGGTATAAAATTACCCTCCTACCAAATTATCGACCCGATGACGGACATGAAACAGCTCGACGGCAAGATCGTATTGCTACCACCGGCATTACTTGATACGCAACTGCTTCAAAAGATACCACATGTTGCCTATGCGATCTGCTCCGGCTGGATGCAAATCCGTGGTGCACGAAGATGGCGCAGCGCAGATGCAGGTTTCGCTATCAGCGATCATGCGGACTGGAATGGGTTGCTGGAAGCAGTGAAGGAAAGTGGCGCTGAAAAAGTGTATGTCACGCATGGACAGACAGCCTCATTCAGCAAATATCTGAATGAAATAGGTATTGAAGCCGAAGAAGTAAATACGAATTACGGAGAAGAATTAAGCGTATGATAGAATTTGCGACATTGATCAATGCATTGGACAGCAGCAATAAAGCGAGTTTAAAAAAAGAAGCGATTATCCGCTTTTTAACCTTCGCGCCTGAGAAAGATAAACGCTGGTTTCTCGCTTTAATGACTGGCAAAAGACCAAGGCGTGCGATTTCCACCAAAGAACTTAAAACTTGGGTAATGGAAATTACCGGTATTCCAGAATGGTTGTTTATCGAATGTTATGCTGCTGTAGGTGACCTCTCCGAAACCTTAGCTTTATTACTGCCTCCCGCATCTGAAAAACTAGACAAAAGTCTCAGCGAATGGATGGAAGAAATCCTACAGTTGGCAAATGCTTCAATGGAAGAAAAAAAAGCTTTTGTGCTCACTTCCTGGAATAAGCTCAACACCATTGAGCGTTTTATTTTCAACAAATTGCTGGGGGGCAGCTTTCGCTTAGGAATATCGTCCAAAGGGCTGATAAATACAATTGCGGCACATTTTCAGATCGAACCAAGTATTGTCACCCACAGTATTATGGGCGAGTGGAATCCCCATGACTACGCATTTGACAAACTCGTTCGCGGCGAATATAGCGACACCAACCTCTCAAAACCATATCCCTTTTGTCTGGCCTACCCTGTTGAAAAACAAGTGGAAGATCTCGGTCTGATTACGGAATGGCAATGCGAATACAAATGGGACGGTATACGTGGACAGCTGATCAAACGAGATGACGAAATCTTTATCTGGTCAAGAGGCGAGGAACTTGTCACTATACAGTTCCCAGAGATCACCGATGCGCTCAAACAATGGAAAGGGAGCTTTGTCTTGGATGGTGAAATCCTCGCCGCGAAAGAAGGTCAGATATTGAATTTTAATGAACTACAAAAAAGGATCAATCGCAAGGTAATTTCCAAGACCTTACGTGAAGAAGTCCCTATTGTTGTATACCTTTATGATTTATTGGAGCTGGATGGTAAAGACCTCCGATCTGAGCCGCTGCAAGAAAGGCGTAAATTATTGGAACAGTTGTGCCAAGGTCAGGTTGATCCCACAATCCAATTGTCTCCACTTATTCATGGTGAAAATTGGTCCGACCTACAGAAATTACAAGCGGCCTCGCGTGCGCTGAACAGTGAAGGCATTATGCTTAAAAAGAAAGACTCAACCTATTATGTTGGCCGAAAAAAAGGTGGCTGGTGGAAATGGAAAGTCAATCCCATGACCATCGATGCCGTGTTGATATACGCACAAAAAGGCAGCGGGCGCAGAAGTGCACATTATACAGACTATACCTTTGCGGTTAAAGATGGTGATCACTTAGTAAGCATTGCAAAAGCATATTCGGGACTTACAGATAAAGAGATACTAGAGGTCAGTCGCTATATTCGGCAGAATGCCGTGGAGAAATTCGGGCCCGTAAGAACTGTTAAACCCGAACTTGTATTTGAAATTGCCTTCGAAGGAATAGGCTACAGCAAACGCCACAAATCGGGGGTAGCACTGCGCTTCCCTCGTATTTTACGTTGGCGCAGGGACAAAAAAGCAGCGGATATAGATACATTGGAAAATATTAAAAAATTAATACCATAAGTTGAGTCAGAAGATAATACACAGTGAAGGATTCAAGATCGTCAATCGTTATTTTGAATCCTTGGGCAATACCCCTTTTGGCTTTCAGGTTAAAACCTGGGACCGATACATGCTGGGATACAGTGGAATGGTTATTGCCCCGACAGGATTTGGCAAGACATTTTCGGTGTTTATGGCTGTCTTGATCGATTACATGAATCATCCCGAACGCTACCAAAAAGGACTAAAATTACTATGGATCACGCCTTTGCGCTCCCTGGCAAAGGATTTGGCTAGAGCAATGCAGACCGCTATAGACGATATCGGATTAGATTGGATCGTACAGGTACGGAATGGGGACACTGATCCAAAGATCAGAGCGCAACAAACCAAAGCAATGCCCGATATTCTTTTGGTGACTCCAGAAAGCCTTCATCTCCTGCTCGCTCAAAAACAACGTGACAAATATTTCAGAAATATCCGCTGTATCACTGTAGATGAATGGCACGAACTTATTGGAAATAAACGTGGTGTCATGGTCGAACTGGCATTATCGTACTTAAAATATAAATATAAAGATCTCCAGATCTGGGGTATCACCGCCACCATAGGCAATCTGGATCAAGCGATGGATGTACTGTTGCCGGCAGCAAAAAAGAGCGTGCAGATTATCGCAAAGGAGAAAAAGAAAATTGCGATAAGATCCATCTATCCCGACAAAGTGGAGCTCCTTCCCTGGGCCGGGCATCTTGGAGGCAATCTTGTAAATCAGGTTGTCCCCATTATACTGGAAAGCAAGAGTACGATCCTTTTCACCAATACCCGTAGCCAAAGTGAACTTTGGTATCAGCTATTACTACAAGCGCATCCCGATTTTGCGGGACAGATTGCACTGCATCACAGCTCAGTAGATGCTCACATACGCGAATGGATCGAAGAAAATCTGAGCAGTGGAAAGCTAAAAGCAGTGGTATCTACTTCATCACTTGATTTGGGCGTGGATTTTAAGCCTGTGGACACCGTGATTCAAATCGGATCAAGCAAAGGTGTCGCCAGATTTATGCAACGCGCCGGAAGAAGTGGCCACAGCCCTTTTGAAACATCCATTATCTATTTCGTTCCGACACATTCCCTGGAACTCGTCGAAGTCGCCGCTCTAAAGGAAGCTGTCAAAACCCAAACGATAGAAAACCGCGACCCCATGGTCCAGAGTTTCGATGTGTTAGTGCAATTTATGGTCACGATCGCACTCGGAGGCGGTTTCCAATCGACAGAACTCCATCAGATCGTTGCCAGAACCCATGCGTTCCATTATATGGAAGATGAGGAATGGCAATGGTGTATGTATTTTATCACAGCGGGTGGCAAAATCGGCAAACGCTATGAAGAATTTCACAAAGTAGTACAGGACAATGATGGCAACTGGATAATAAAAAATAGACGCATCGCCCTGCTCCATCGGCTGAATATCGGTGCTATTGTTGGTGATGCGATGATGCGCGTAAAGTTCCTCTCGGGCGGATATATTGGTATGATTGAGGAATATTTTATCAGCAAATTGAAGAAAGGCGAACGATTTAACCTTGCTGGCCGGATTCTCGAACTTGTTATGGTCAAGGATATGACTGTATTTGTCAAAAATTCATCTGGTAAGGCCATCACACCAAGCTGGCTGGGAGGCAGATTACCACTTTCTTCCAACCTGAGCCATTTTCTACGTAAAAAACTTGCAGAAGCAATAAGTCCCGACAATACTGAAAAAGAACTGCGCTTCCTCGCGCCGTTGATCCAGAAGCAGCAAAGCCTCTCGGCTGTGCCCGGTGAGTCACAATTTCTTGTCGAGCACATCAAGACCAGAGAAGGACACCATCTGTTTTTCTATCCCCTGGAAGGCCGATTGATCCACGAAGTCATGGCTGCGCTGATCGCTTACCGGATCAGCAAACGCTACCCCATTAGTTTTTCCATGGCCATGAATGACTATGGCTTCGAACTTTATTCCGATAAAGAAATTCAATTGGATCACGCGCAATTAACCGAGGTACTGAGCCGGGAGAATCTCATGGAAGATGTGATCAGTAGCATCAATGCTGCTGAAATGGCGAGCCGCAAGTTCCGCGATATTGCTGTAATTTCAGGATTGGTGATACAAAACTATCCTGGTACCCAACAAAACAACAAATCCTTACAAGCTTCCTCTGGTATTATATTTCGTGTTTTAATGGATCACGATCCGGACAATCTATTGTTAAAGCAAGCTTTCACCGAAGTGTTCAACCAACAACTCGAGGAATACCGTCTGATAAAAGCATTTGAGAGAATAAACAATAGCCAAATCATCTATACCTTTGCAGAGGAATATACACCGCTGAGTTTTCCGATCAAAGTGGACAGTTTACGTCAGTCCCTTTCTAGTGAAGCGTTGATCGAGCGGATTCAACGCATGGAGCATGCAAATAAATCAAAACGTGGACGAAGAAAATGAATATACAGGAACAGCACATTACATTCAATAAACAAACCCTTATCCTTAACAATCAACGTACTATCTTTTGGCCGAAGCAGAATACCCTCATTCTATCCGACCTTCACCTTGGTAAAGCCGCACATTTCCGTAAACATGGAATTCCTATCCCTTCAGATACATCTAGCAGGGATCTACAAAGACTCGCTGCGCTAATTGATCACTACCAGGCGGGTAATATTTTGGTTGTCGGCGACCTTATTCATGCAGGAGTCAATCAGGAAGTACTTTTACTGGCAGCGTTTAAACAAAAATATGCTGATCTCAATTTTCATCTCGTCCTGGGTAACCATGATAGAAAGGTGGAGAAATTAGCTAAGCAGATTGATTTGATCTATCACAACGACAAATTCGAGCTGGAGCAGATCTCCTTTATACATGAACCGGTCATAGCTCCTTCGGCTTTCACCATCAGTGGACATATTCATCCGGGCGTCAGTATTAAGCTTCCCCCCAATAAACATCTCCGTCTGCCCTGCTTCTGGGTCTCCGCACAGCAGATTATTCTACCGGCATTTAGCAAGTTTACGGGATTGGATAGCCGAAAAATGCCGCCGGAGTACGATTGCTATGCTTTGCACGATGAAATAATCCTGCCGCTAAAGAATAGCTAATTACATTTTAAGCTCGCCGGGGGAAATTCCATAGTATTTTTTAAACGCACTGCTAAAGTTATTCTGATGACCATATCCGGTCAGCAAAGCAACTTCATAAACTGTCATCTTATCATCCAATAGATAACTTTTGGCTTTTTCCATGCGGATTCGAGTGAGATAATCGTGGATTGTAACCGAAAAATATTCTTTAAAATCCTTTCGCAGCTTACTTTCACTTGTCAATACCTCTGCCGCGAGTTCTTTTTGTGTCGGTGGATTGGCAATACGCTGTTCGAGAATCTGCCGGGCCAGCTCCAGACGTTGCACATCTTCGTCATGGAACAACGAAACGGCCTGATCATTTTTCTCGTTATACTGCTCAAATTGGTACATCAGCAATTCAACAATGCGAGACTCGGTATGCAGCCGACGTATCTCACCTTTCTTCTTGGATTCGATGAGTTCGGCTATGGTGTGCTGCATCTCATAAGTTGCCATCAGATCTTCTTCTGAAAACGATGTATACTCCCCTTTTTCGATTTCATGTACAAACTGCTGGTGCAATAATGAATCCCGCTTAATAAGATTCAGGTAATACTCCTTGGATATCACAGCAATAAAATAGGTATACTCAATACCGGGCTCCACTTGATGAACCGATTTAACCGAAGGTATATACCGGATATTGTGCCTGCTCATACCGTAGGGCAATTTACTGTCCGCCGGTTTAAAAAATATAAATTGACTGGTAATGGTCTCTCCTTCGATCTCGGTCAAAATCTGAACAGGCCGATCAAATTGCATTTTTGAGTGCAGTATGAACAATCCAGAGGTTGAGAGCTGAAAATTTTCCATGTGAACAGGCTCCGTATGGATCGTAATTTTATTTTCTACCAAAGGTTTGTCAGGCACATAGCCGTCTGGAATTTCTTCTTCAAAAAGCCAATCAGCCAACTCAACTATTTTACTTTTCACCAACATGATTTCTATCCAAATAAGCCCAAAGCAGTTAAAATTAACAAATTAGGATGGTATTTAAAAATTATTTATAATCTATCTAAATAATTCCAGATCAATCTCCATCTCTTCCAGTTGAACATAAGGCTTCAATGTTCGTGGATTCATGATCACATTGGATTCAACCGAAAAAATCGTGTAGATTTCCTTCTGTGCCAAAACCTCCACTGGTGTACCATGAAAGAGTTTACGTCCATGTTTGAGCATCAGGATTCGGTCGGCATACATCGCTGCAAAATTAACATCGTGCACAATCAAAATAACCATAAATCCCTTCCGGGCCAATGCACGAGCAATCGCCAGCACCTTTTGCTGGTAATGCAGATCTAAAGCTGAAATAGGTTCGTCGAGCAACAGGAGCGCATCGGGATTATCCCAGATCTGTGCTAAAACACGCGCGAGATGGACACGCTGTTGCTCCCCACCTGAAAGACTCAAAAAATCCCGATCAGCGAATGCCGTGACACCACAGAGCTCCATCGTTTCGGCCACCACCTGATAATCACGCACTGTGGGCGTATTCTTATAATGCGGATACCTCCCCATTAATACAATCTCTTCCACCTTAAAACTCAATGTCATCTGTTGCTGCTGACTCATAAGGGCCCTGCATTTGGACAATGTCGCTGCATCGTACGCAGACAACAATTTGCCATTGAAATGAATCTGTCCGGAATCAGGCTTCTTTTCACCGCACAGGAGCCCCATCAAGGTAGACTTTCCGGCCCCATTGGCTCCAAGGACAGCTAAAATCTCACCTTTACGAACCTGAAAGGTAATGTCTTTCAGCAGTTTTCGGCCTTTCACCTCATAGTTGATTTTTTCTACACGCAACATAAAAAATAGTATTTAAACATCCGAAAGAAGACTATTTATCCTTGATTAAAATATACAAAAATACAGGCGTCCCCAACAGGGCAGTAATCACACCAATAGGTAATTCTATGGGTGCTACCAATACCCGGGCAATAACATCCGCCAGCGTCAGCACCAAAGCGCCTAAAAGCAGCGAGCCCGGAAGTACAAAACGATGATCTGGCCCTCCCATCAGACGTACGGTATGCGGGACAATAAGTCCTACAAAACCAATAATTCCCGATACGGCCACCGAGGCACCGACAGCCAGAGTCGATAAGATGACCACCCACCTTTTTACACGATCAGTGCGCATCCCCAATAAATCAGCCTGAAGTTCGCCCAGGGCAAATGCATTCAAAGACTTTCCAAAAAACGGAAGAATAAGCAGGGAAATACATATAAAAGGACCTATAGCCATTAAATTGTCCCAGGTTGCACCGCCCAAACTGCCCAGCATCCAAAACGTAATGGTGCGAAGCTGTTGCTCTGTAGACATGTAAGTCATCAAACCTGTCAGCGCGCCCGCAAATGCATTGATGGCGATACCTGCCAACAGCATCGTTGTCACATTGGGGCGGCCATTTTTACTGGCAATGCGATACACTAAAAATGCAGTTAGTCCGGCACCAACGAAAGCACCAAAAGCCAAAATATAATAACCCAGCCACGCTGACAGCGAGGTCAACAGGAACGTTTCAAATGCGATAATCAACACAGCGAACAAGGAGGCGCCAGAAGAAATACCGATTAATCCGGGCTCCGCAAGCGGATTTCGAAAAATTCCCTGAATGGCAGCGCCCGAGATACCCAGGGCGGCTCCCACCAAAAGCCCCAGTAATAAACGTGGCATGCGGATCTCAAATAAAACGTCGGCATGCATGCTGTCCTGATCAGAAACTGTCGACAAATGCAGCTTCTGCATGAGCATGGATAAAATATCCCCGGGTGGTATATGATAAGCTCCCAGACCTAATGCAATAATACACGTAATAAACAATATCAGGCTCAAAGCCAGTAATATTAACTTTTGTTTCTTCTGCACCTGACCTATTTTGAATCCATTACTTTTCCAAATCCACGGTGCAGCTCCAAGATCGCATCGGGTAACCGGTTACTAAAGTTGACCAGTAAAGAGGCATTCATCACCAGTATACGCTTATTTTTACCGGCATTCGTGATACGCATCCCCGGCAATTTAAGAATAGCTTCTTCTCCACCCAGGCTACTTGCCCCAAAATTAAACAGTAATATAATATCCGGATTGGCCTGCACCAATGCCTCTGTCGTATACGGCTTGAAATCCGAAAATTCCTGTACAGCATTCTTTCCACCAGCTAAACTGATCATCGCATCCAGGCTGCTACCCTTTCCTGCTACACTCATTGTCCCTGTTCCGCGTGCATACAAAAACAATACTTTCGGAACTGCTTTACCTTTATTTTCTTTTTTCACCAATGCTAGTGTATGATCCAAACTTATTTTTGTATGTGATACCAAAGATTTCCCTAAGGATGGCTCACCGATAGCATCCGCCACTTCCTGGATATAGCGTAAAGCGCCAGTAGCAGAATAATTCGGTTTGACCGCAACAAACTTTACACCGGCGGCGCGGATCTGCTGAATGACTGCATTGGCCACATCCCCCTCATTTGCCAGTACAAGCGTAGGTTTAAAAGACAATACCCCTTCTGCAGACACAGAACGGTTTTTACTCACCCGTGGCAATGCCGCTGCAGCTTTTGGGGAGATGCTGGTCACATCTGTTGCGATCATGCGATCGCCTAAACCAAGCCCATAAATTGTTTCCGTCAGCGAACTGTTCAATGTAATAATCCGTTGCTGCGCGTTTGCCCATCCGCCGATATGCAGCAAACAACATAGCATAATTAAGTAAATTCTACGCATCTCTTTCTTTAACTCCTTTAAAACTGTACAGAATTTTGATTCCAATTTTTCGATACAGCACTTTTATTTGACTACAAAACAAATCAATAATCAGTCTAAATACAAATTATTTTCAATCCATATAAATAAACTCAAACAACAACAAAAACAATATATACAACTGTAAAACAGATTAATACACTTCAAAACCAACTCCTTTATCAATAATAAAAATCGAATTAAATAGAATTTATGACAATTTGCATATAGAAAAATCCAATAGTATTCCCGTTTTTTGTAACATTATTTAGAATGATTAAAAATAAAAATAGTGTTTAAAAGCCTCTCTTCTATTCGAACAAGCACCCTGATAGCCCTATGCGCATGCCAGATCTACACTGTGCAAGCACAAGAAAAATGGAAAATCTCGGGTGTATTAAAGAACGAATCCAATAAAGGCGTCGCCAATGCGACCGTCTATTTGTATCCAGATAAATATGCTTTTAAAACAGATACCGCAGGGAGGTTTCAATTTAACAAACTCTATGCGGGCCGTTATGAACTTGTCGCACAAGCATTAGGCTATAAGGAACTGCGTCAATTTGTAGACTTGACGGATAAAAACCAGCAACTCACCATCACTTTACAAACCGATAACCGTCAGATTGACGAGGTCGAGGTCAACCGCAAATTGGAAGCCGTTGATAACTTGATCAAAGCTGAAAACGCAGCTATGCCGGTCAAGGTCATTACCAAGAGGGAGATTGAACTGATGGGGAGCCGGAGGTTAGACGAAGTGCTGAAAGAGCAGACCGGTATTGCCATTGTAAACGATATTGCAGGTGGCTCCAGAGCTGTAGGTGTGCAAATTCAGGGGTTTAGCAGCAACTACGTTATGGTCTTGGTCGATGGGCAGCCCATGCTTGGCCGTAATAGCGGTAATTTTGACCTTTCACGTATCTCAGTGACCAATATCGAACGCATTGAGATCATTAAGGGAGCATCGTCCTGTTTATACGGCAGCGATGCACTTGGCGGTGCCATCAATATCATTACACGTCATGGCGCCCTAACCCCCCAAGCGCATGCTTCGCTTCTCTACGGCACATTAAATACGGTCGATGCAACAATAGAGGGCGAAACACCATTTTCCAATCAGCGCGGCAGCGCTGTTGTCTCCGGAAACTATTACCGCACGGATGGGTTCAATACAGACAAGCAGTATCTGGATTCAAAGAGTACAACCTTCCCCCCCTATACCAACTATAGCTTTCAGGGACGGGTACGCTACCGCACCAGTAAACATGGGACATTGGGCATCACGGGCCGATTTGCGGCGCGTGAATCCGAAATGATCAATGCCTGGTCTGAGGATAGAACGCTACAGGATAAACAAAAAGATCAGGACATTAATCTATCGGCCAGCTACGACCACAATTTTGATTCGGGCCTGCGTAGCATGACACGATATTACTTTTCCAGATTCCATTCGCAGATTGCGGCGCAGTGGCTGCAACAAGGGGTTTTGGCCAGCGCTGAGGAGTTTGGTCAAAATGTACACCGCATCGAACAGCAGTTTGCCTACAGCCCGGTGCAACAACTTAAGTTCACCGGTGGAATAGGCGGTAGTGTGGAGCAAATGGACAATCAGGACCTGGATGCCCAACGCTCACTCAACAGTGCATTTGCCTACCTCCAAACCGAGTGGAAACCCTTTGATCGTCTTCTTACGACACTAGGCCTACGTTATGACCACACCAATGTGTACAATGGGCATTTGAGTCCAAGTTTAGGTTTACAATACCATATCAGTCCAACCCTATTGATTAAAGGCGGGGTTGGTGCAGGATTCAAAGCGCCAGACTACAAGATGCGCTATCAGGTCTTCTTCAACCCAGCCGCCAACTATCTTGTGGTGGGAAGCGAACGAGTAGCCGACGTTATTGCCGCCATGGACCAAGCGGGTGAATTGAGCTATAAAAATAGTTATATGCTGAATTTAGTTGCAGGAAACCTCAAGGCCGAAACTAGCCTGTCCAACAATATTGGGCTGACCTGGAATCCTTCCGGCAAATTTCAGGCAGATCTCTCCCTGTTCTATCATCGGATCAACAATCAGATCAATACCGTCAGTGTAGGTAACGGTACTAGCATCGCACAGATCTATAGTTACCGTAATCTTCCGAAGGCGATGAACAAAGGTTTTGAAGTCTCGATAAGTTATCAGGCAACCAGGGATCTGCAATTATCCATGGGCTATCAATATCTTATCGCAAAGGATCTCAGTGTATTGGATAGCATCGCAGCGGGCAACTACCCCTATAATCAGATCAATGATGCAGCCACTGATCTTTATCGGCAAAGCAAAAAATCAGATTATTGGGGTATTGAAGATCGCTCGCGCCATATGGTCAATTTCAAAGCACAGTACGAATACAAGCCCTGGGGAGTCAACGTCAATGCCCGTATTAATTTTCGCGGAAAGACCCCCTTTCAGGAATATAACGGGAATCAATTTATTGACAAGTACGACATCTTTATTCCCCACCATACACTCCTGAATATGACGATCGAAAAAAGTCTGATGAACCGGAGATTAACCCTCCGTCTGATCGGCGATAACCTATTCAATTTCACGAGCCGTTATCTCTTAGGACAGCCCGGCAGGGTCATTATGGGCGGAGTGAGTTACCGATGGATGAAGGACTAGCGATTGGAGATTGGAGATTAAAGTTATAGAGAAATACGATAAAGTAGACAAACAATGAGAACAATTAACATCATTATAGCAGAATGTAGTATATGGCTTTCGTTTCATAAGCTTGGACGCTGTATTTTTTCAGGTTTTCTGGCGCTGATGCTCCTATCCTGTGGGAAGGACAAAGACTATACGATTGGATTGGAAGACGGCAAAAGCATCGTGATTAAAGATCTGGCGGGCGATACCGACGCTGCCATGGGTGATGGAGCCGAGGGCAAGGAAAAACGGCCATTCTACACCTTTCTATTTCGCTTTAAAGATCAAAAGCAAATCTGGATCAAGACAAAGGCTGATTCCGCCCAATGGTTAAAAACAAAAGACTGGGATATTGCATTTACAGGTCCTTATAATTCCGAAGTCTTTGTCAATAATGCTGTGGATGAATTCAATCCCGGTTATCAGGGTGAAGCCAACAATACAGCTGTTATGCTCTTAAAACAGTCTTACCAAAGCCTTACGGTCGCCCCTTCAGATGAAGAATTCAATAAAAGCGGCACCGGTAAAATCGGCTGGGCATCCAACTCTGAATCGCTGGGCTGGTTTCAGTACAGCCTGAGCACGCATATCATGCAGGCCCTGCCAAACCGTACTTATGCCATTCGCCTACCTGATGGCAAATATGCCAAATTGCAATTGATCAATGCCTATAAGGGAAATCCCTCAGCGGTCACCAATATGAACTGGCCTGCCCCCTATTACACTTTTAAATATTATGTACAGGAAGACGGCAGTAAAAACTTAAATACAAACACATTATAATAAGGAAAAATTACACAATTAAATTAAAGATGAACAAATTATTTACAACAGCAGCACTTGTATGTGCATTGAGTTTTGGTTTTACTTCTTGCAGTAAGGATGATGATAAGGGTGAAGAAAACAAACTGAGCGATGCAACAGCTGTCACGGCCATTGCTACGATCGAAATTCCCGCAGGCGCAAAAGTTTTCTATGATTTTAAAACAAATACTGTTCAGGAAGAAGGTAAGGGTATGATCAACCTTTCAGGAACCTATGGTTCAACATTGCAAAATACTTCAACTGCCAACTACAAAATGGGTTATTTCGACAAAGAAAATACTTCAATAGAAAAGTTGACACTTTCTTCAGTATTAAGTGCGGATATTAAATTAACAGACAAATTAGGGATTGAATTTGCAGGTAAAAATCAACCTACTAAGGACCCGAACTGGATAATTTATGATCATGAAAATAATTATTCCGTAGATGCAAAGCCAAATCGTTATGTTGTGCTATTTAAAGGCGAAAAATTAAGCGCGACAAGCGACGAACTATATGTTATTCAAGCTGGCAAAATTACTGCTCTTCGAGGAGATGCAACTTATAATATCAACTTCAAAAAGTTTTTAAAATAGTCCAAATGGAATTATAAACCCAGCTAAAAATCCGAAGTCTTATACTATTGAATTCGTATTTCTAGCTGGGTTTAGCAAACATTACTTCATTTTAACATCTCGGATAATGGACACCTAGCTCGCCACACCCCGTAAGTATCAAAAAAGTTAAAACCAAAATTAATATATAAAATATCATTTTTCATACACAAGTAATAAGCTAAACTCTTTACCTTTACTATTATTTAGAATGATTTTAAATAAATATAAATATAACACATGAAGATATCAAGACAGCTTACCAGAACAAAGTACATTGCATTGCTCTGCATTGGTCTAGCAATCAATACCGCTTGCAGCAAGTCAGATCCGACAACAGAACCTGTTGTCGAACCACTGAAAGAAGAAGAAAGCAATACCGGGCTTTACAATAAATTAATAGCTGTGCGCAACTTTGCTGCTACAGATAAAAACGATGGTAACAACGCAGCAGCTCCCGTTTATTACAGTCTGGAAACCAACAAAGCAATGCCAGAAACACATCGTCAGACCCGTAATTGGGATATTTCATTTAGTAGTATCTTTAATAGCGCAGCGTCAGGTAATAATGGTACAAACAACACAAATCTCGGTTATGGTAACAACGCTACTGGTGGTATCCTAATCGTCGAGAAAGCATTCGACGAAGTAACGGAAGTGCCAGCTGATGCTGAATTCAAGGTGATCGGCGATGCGATCGGGATGGATCAGAATGGAGATGAGGGAAATGGTGTAGGCTGGTGTTTATACGATTTTTTTGGAATCTTAGTCAAACAACATACTTCAAACAGGGAAACTGAACATGTTGCTTATGCGCTTGGAAATGGGCTGACATTACTTAACGGAAAAGTAATTAAACCACGGACGTTAATTGTTCGTACGGCAAAAGGTAACTACGCCAAGATTAAGCCTTTATCCATGTATAAGGATCTTTTAAAACCTGAACAATGGTTCAAAAGTTCTCCCCATGTATTTATCTCCTTTGATTATGTACTTGTGCCAAAAGGCAGCAAAACATTTGAGATAAAACCTTAAACAGTACAATTCTTATTCAAAAAAAAACCGGATATACGGTCGAGGTACATCCGGTAACAAATTGACTAATTAACATATATTTATTAACTAGCCCACTGTAGAAGTGGCAAAATTACGAAAAAGAAATGAAAATCAAATTCACAACTTTATCCATTGCCTTAGGTCTTGCCGCGATTGGCATGACAACATCATGTAGCAAAGACAATCCACTTGCACCCAGTGTAGAGGAACAATCACTCAGCAAACGTGCTGTTACGCCTTCGACGACGATTGGCGGTACGGTAAACTTTACCGCAAGCGGTACAAAAGGATATTTAAAAACCATCGCTACGGGCACTTATGGTGCTCGGAATTTCCACCAAGGTACGGTGCCTGATTTAGTGGATACCACACAATGGAAAAACCCGGCAAGTACCTATTACTACAATTTGATTACAAATGATGGTGGTACCTCCACTAGCTACGATTTTCAATTTAGTGGTACAGCAAATGCAAGTTTGACAGTAAATACGGCGAAATACAAATTATACTACCTAAACACCGCTTTTGAATCCGTGACAACATTGCCAGTTGGTGCAAATTTAATTTCAGACGGCATAGCAGCCTCTAATAGTACAAATGGAACGGGTAATCCAAACAGTACGGGTTGGTATATCTATAACATTAGCAATCACATTATGAGCAGCTATGGTCCACGGACATATATTCTGGAAGACAAAACAACTGGGGATAAATGGAAATTGCGTTTAAATAGTGTGTACAAAGATGAAACTCCAAATTCGGGTTTCGCAGCAACAAACTTTCCGTTTATGAGCTTTGATTATAAGAAATTATAATAAGCCTTGACACGCTTATTTTGTAATAAGAATTGTAAATTTTAAATCCGGCACCAGCCTTGCTGGTACCGGTTATTTTCCCAACTAAAATGAAAAATCAGTTATTAACCACCCATAAATTTAAGATCGCCACAGGCCTTTTATTGAGCAGCTTGTATTTAAGTTCTTGTACCAAAACAGAAATCCAGCCCTATGAGCCAGAGAGTATGGCGCGGATCAGCAGCTTTAAGATTGTCAATACGAGCAAAGAAATCATCGGCGCTATAGACAATGAAACCAAGACCATTACGGTTACGCTGCCCGAAGGACTCTATATGACCAGTCTGGAACCTGAAATAAAAGTTGCTACAGGCGCTACGCTAAAGCAAGGTTCGGATACACTGATTACCAATATGGTAGATTATTTTGCCAAAGGACGTACCATTCAATACCCTGTTACCGCCACGGATGGTAGTACAGCGACCTATACGCTGATCGTCAAGAGTGACCAGCCATCACTCCATGTACAGGAGGTTAGTTCAGATCCAAATACACCTGTTGTGTACGATCAGACACACGGTTATGTCTTTAATTTTATCACTATCAATACCGTCCAACCCAATTATCCCTTCATCGGAACATACGAAACAGACCTAACAATAGCGCGCGCAAGTCTGGTCGATAAGGAAGGAAAAGAATATAATTTTACACAATTAACTTCGAGTACTCCGCCGGGCATTAGCAATGCTTACATACAATTAACATTAAATTCTATTGAGGGACGTGTTACAGGGAGTGGCAGTTCGTTAAAATACAACAAGGTGCCAGCAGCGGGTGATTACTATGTCAAATTACGGTACTACAGCCGCGAGGTAACTTTAAAGAATCCCATCCGAATTATTTACAACAACTAACTATAAATTGATAGCTTATAGATGAAATGTATTTGCTTTTCATCTTTACATATGCCTTTTGACGATAGAAAGTCACCACAACCATGAAAAAAAGAAACACATTATATCGCATTCCTACCCTATTGCTAATGGTAGGAATCACACTATTCTCGGCTTGCAAAAAAGAGTATGAAATTGCCCCGACACCTTATACAGAAATCACCTCATTCAAAATCCCTTACAATGCAGGTAAAGATACCATTGTAGCCGCTGTGGATGGTGAAACCATCTATGTCTCCTGGCCTGGCTCTACCGAATGGCCTATTCCCGAGACAGTTGCTCCCATTATCAACATTTCCAAAAATGCAAGTATCAGCCCCGCTTCGGGAACAGCCATTGCGCTCAAAGACGGAGCACAATATCAGGTGAAAGCCCAGGACGGCACCATCAAAACCTATACCATAAAACTATCCAATGGTGCGCTTCTTCCCTCCTTCCAAGACGAAGAAACCCAAGTGACGGCAATTGCCGGCCAAAGCAGTTTCTCTATCCGAATGAATAACCTTGCGCTGGATGGAAGTGATAGCCTGTACCTCGTCGACGATCAGAATAAAAGCTACAAACTCATATTGAATAAAGTAGAAAATGCAATTATCAGTTTCTATGTGGATCAGCAAGATGGTTCAGGTATTCCTGCCGGTGATTACTACGCGCAGGTGATCAACAAATTCGGCATCCCTGTTAAAAGTAGTAAAAAGTTTGTAACCGTTGCTGCCGGTCAATCCCTTCCGTACGTATATTTTAACCATACCAAAGAATGGCAGGTCAAAAGAGGTGAAATTATCGATCTGCCCGCAAGGCATTTGACCAAAGCAGCTGACATTCGCGTTGTGGATTTAATATACACTGAAGAAGGTTATCCCAACAGCTTGCGTTTGACTTTCCTAGGTATTTCTGACGATTTAAAATCCATTAGAGTGCAGATACCCGAAGATGCGCAGATAGGTCTTACATCGGATTTAGAAAATGGCATTAAAATACGTGTACGGCTCGACCAATTTTATGAGCAGGCAACACCATATCATGTCTATCCAATCAAAATCGTGGAATAAAATCCTGTCTTTCTGAATAACTTACTGCTAAGATAAAAAAGCATGATGCTATTTAATAACATCATGCTTTTGCTTTTTTGACATTATCTTAACAAGATAATAAACACTTATATCCAATCACTATTTTGACATAGAATATAAGATTGATAAACCGCCATATAATGACTTCGATTTAACCTCATTTAATCTAGTGAAACTTATATTTCCGTCATTGTAATATAATTTGTCGACTCCATTACCAATATTTGAATATTGGGAAAAACCAGCAAAAAAACCTAGCTTAAAATGGTTTGCTATTTGATAACTAAATTTTAATTCACTATCAAAATCAAACACTGTAACATCATGTACAAAGCTTTTCGGGTGGGCGAAATCACTTCTTAAGTTCCAATTTGCTTTTGCATCATATTGATTAAACGATATTTGACTTTTGGCATTTAATTCAATATGATCCGCGAAAGGAATTGTCAAACTCGCTCCAACACCAGCACCTAAAAGTCTGTTATCGTATCTACTATACAGATCTTTCAATTTGTCAATAAGAGAAAATCGACTATCCCGCAATTGTAAAACTGTAAATAGACTTAATTCATTCTGATTTTTATAAAATGAATACCCTAAACTTAATCTATAAATTTGATCATTACCTATATTACTTTTATATGTTTCATTACTTGTAATTCCCTTTCTATTGTCCTCCGAATAATCTAAATCTGTAACACGACCAGAAATTGTATTGGAATAACTATAAGATATTGCAGCAATAAGTCGTTTCTTCAGCTTAATTTCTAGTGACATATCCCCACCAATACGCATATTGTCCTCCCACAAAAGCTCAGACAAAATAGTTGGACTCTCTCCACCGGAATTTCCAGCAATATTCCAAGAAAGATTCTCTGTAGAAATCTTAGATCTTAAAGAATAATCCAGCTCAATCTGAGAAATTGAATCTTTCCAAAGAATAATTAGAAAAAGAAAGATAGAAGTTCTGATCATCATACTTTGGAAAGATTCAGATTTTAAGTTAAAACGATTTCCCGATCGAGGCAGATCCTGTGCTAGAAATTTGCTTTAAATATTGTTTACTAAAGCCATATCGAGCGATGTCTGCATCTGCTATAGGATACAAAACTTCAACAAAATTCTGATAATCGTTTGCATTGGCCTTCGTATATTGCCTCCAACGAACATAGTATTTATTCGTCGAAGTAACTTGAACTAAATCTAATCCCCAGTCCTTTTGTGGGAAAACATTAGTGTTCCATTGACTAATTAACGTATAGATTCCATTTTTATTTATAATATTCTGAAAGTTAACAACTGAATTCTCAAAATCTGTTCCTGAAAACCGATCAATATTATAATATGGAAAAAAAATGCCTCCCCCTGCATTATCATAAATATAGTATTCCAAATTTCTGTCACCAAAAAGGTCAACTTTATTAAAATATCCTTTATTAACTATCTTATTAACTGCTTCAAAATCGCCTCTACTAGCAACGATTTTATAACCATCAGGAAAGTAGTGAAGTAGAAAATATTTATTACTATACCAATCACTATAATACACCAAATCACTAATACTAAAATAATCCAGACCTAATTTTAATTTACTTAAATTCATTATATACTCCTTTACTAACACCCCTTTATGGCCAGATATAAGTTCATAGATAGGTATTAATCCATCCTGGCCAATATCAATTAAATGTGAGTTATCCAAATCAACACTATTCTGCCACGCTGTTAAATCTATTGTAGGTGTAGCGCTCCCCGGAACCAGATTCACTGTACCAGCAATGTTTATCGAAGGATCTCCACCTATAGCCGAATAAGTCAATGTTTGATATTTGTTTTCAGTCAACTCGCTCTCATTTATATTTGTTCCTCCTCCCACTGACATGCCCAAACCAAAAACTTTAAAGGTTCCAGCTTTCACACCGATCTCAACTTTATGTTTTTTATCTGTACTGCTGACTTGAGTTCTATATTTTGCTGAAAGCTTTCCGCCAAGAGTAATATCTCGTAATACATGCGTTCCATAATACTTAATAATATCTTGCGGACTCATAGTCTCACAATCACTCAAAAAATTTGCAGACAGATATTTACTTTTAATTTCGTCTATACTTGTAATAATTGCCAATTTTCTCCTTACCACTAGCTTATCAATTGAAGCATAAGAATATTTAGTATCGGTAGAATCAAAATCTAAGAATGAACTTCTTAAAGTCGAACTGAACAACAAGAATTTAGTATCAACATTAATTTTAGTTAAAATATTTTCAGTGTATTTTCTTGAATTCTCCGCAAAGTTTATAGTAAAATCTTGATAGCTCAGTGTTCCCACTTCAATCCTGTTAGCCTGTTCTGATCGTATCTTCTTTACATCAATTACCAATCCCTTTCCTTCACGCTCATCTGCAAAGTTACCAAAAGCATTATAACCATGTCCTAATAAATCAAGATCTTTATCTCCTGCAGACCGTTGACTTGTTCCTACACCATCAATTGGAATGTCTTTTTTACAGGCGCTGAAACACGATAGCATAAGCAATGCTACACCAAAAAATATTCTTTTCATTGTATAAAATTATTATATGTTAACTTGGTCAAATATACTGCTATTTTTAATAATTCCAATTAAAATCTATAATTAAATGAACATAATTATCATTAAAAGATTTACACCTTAAAACAGCAACAAAACTATCTCATTGCTTAATAAAAAGACGCTAATAGGGAAAATAAAAGTTAAAATCAACAACATACATATTATATATCAAAAAAAAACAGCCATTTAAATTAAAACCGTTTTTCATAGATGATAAACCGAAAAACAGTATAAAAAATTGGAAATAAATACGAATCTTTGCATAGAATCGTTATAAATAAAAACAAGAACATGTTAAGTCAACATATCAAAGAGCAGACGCACGCTGCTCACCAAAGCGTAGAAGGAACGATCGTGCGCCAATTGAAAAATATTCGTTCGGAAGCAGATTATGCTGAGGTATTAAAAGGTTTCTATGCTTATTTCCGTGCTGTAGAAGATAACATCGCCCCTTTTGTTACCGCTGATGTATTACCGGATCTGGCTGAGCGCCGCAACTCATCCTATATTAAAAGTGACATCGAAGCCTTAGGTGGCAACATTGACAACCTGCCGGAAGCAACAGCACCAGAGGTAACCAATGTACAGGAAGCACTCGCATCACTATACGTGCTAGAAGGTTCTATTATGGGCGGTCCATACATTGTACAGATGCTCAACAAATATGGGGTCAACAAAGGGACATCTTTCTTTGAAGGTTATGGTGACAATAGCCGTGAGATGTGGGCTGGATTTACGGCGGTATTAAATAAATATGCAGAAGATCCTGCAACTTTTGACCGTTCGGTAGAAATTGCAAACCAAACTTTTTATAACTTTGGTGAAGTATTCACGCCTATTGCCAGTACAAACTAAATAGGCTGAATATTGTTTAACCCTTCAGATGGAGCAAAAAGACAATAATAAAGACAATAAATCAAAATGGTTGAAACGTGCCGGCATGGGGGCATTCCTCTTCTTCCTGGCTAAGGGACTTGTATGGCTGGCGGTATTTTTCTTCGCGGCAAAGTCCTGTAGCTGGTCTATTTAAGTAAAAAAATAAAGAAGCCGTCTTACGCATCCCTCAAGAACGGATGCATAAGACGGCTTCTGTTATTAAGATAAATTAAAAAAACATTTGGTATCTAAGAGGCAAGCCCAGATTATAAGACCATACATATATCCTTACCAAAGACAACTATTAAAAAACGTTAAAATAAAACAATCTTGTTTCATTTTTTGGTAGTGTAAACTGAACTGTTATCGCACATACAGGTGCACCAAAAATGCGAAGTCCCCGAGCTTCGCACTTCTATTAAGTGAAATCACCTAATGAACAAACCTTATTATCTAAATCACTGATTAAAAATGAATTATCCAGTTGTTCTTCAAATTCACTATATACCTCCTCAAACCATGACCAAAACTCCTTGATTTCAGTGCTATTTATCATTTTTTTTAAATTTTTCTTTCAGTTCTTTCATTCTGTCTTTATTTACCTCATTACGCTTATTATCCAATTTATCGACACCACCGTGCTCGTCTATAGCTTTTTATTCTATATATTGGCCTTCCTCAACGTTTTTAAGGTCATAAGCACCTATTATTTAGGTGTTTTATAGATTTCTTCCATCTCTTGATTTTCGTGTTTTCTGAGGTTCAGGTTTATTATGACGTCCAATACTTCAAATCAAGAAACAACTGTATAAAATCTTCAATAAACAAATCTCTATTTCTCATAAAAAAGTTAAAACTTCAAACTATTGATAGCCTAACGGGAACCAAATTCCTCGCATAGTAGGAGATGACATATTTGGGATAATATGATTTTCATCGAGACTAGATACGTCAATATCACCAATAATTGAAGCTATCGGAGGTATAGCTGTGTTAAAAAAGACCTTTTCTTCCACTATTTTAAGCGCATCGTATTTAGATAATGCGGTAACTCCACAACCTAATTTAATCCCAAAAGAAGGATCAGCAAAATTTTTCAAGTTAAATGTAAGCCAATATCTTATCATAATTCATGTTACTTTAAAATATATAATTAAGGTTTTCCACAACATTCAAGCTTGATTAATTTCATTATCCAATATCACAAGAGCATTAGCCCTTCTCTACGCTACATTAATTCAAATCTTTTAGTTTGAAATCTCTAAAGCTACAATCCCAATCATCAGATCCATAGAAGACAAAATATTTCTAGATTAGATAGATACTGTTCACCATATCCTTAGGGTAGCCAAAAAGCCGCTAGAATCGAAGCTGGCCTCTGATAAATTCATTATCATTTATCCCCATACCTAAAGATACGACGGCAAAACCCTGATGTCAAGCATTTTATTCATTTTTAATAAATTTCAAATTCGAGTAAAAATGACAATTATAAATATTGCAGTTTTCAAGGGACTTTGTTGTAAATAGCTTATGGGCAAGTTCGCCCCATGCTCGCCCTGCTCCCGACTTGTAAAAAATGTGCACGTATCATGAAAGCACCTTAAAAGGTGGACTCAAGGTGGACTCACTGTGCACTGAACCTGCCTACAGGGCGAGTTTGGTGTTAATTTGGTCTTAACTTGGTCCCCGCCTAGTCCATATACCAGCCGAAGGTTGACAGCAGACATACCCAAGTCCTACTTCCTCTATTACCTTAATTTCCTGCCGTTACTGTCTAATACTGCATTGCTACGTTATCGCGTTTATCCTCGGGGTAAAAAAGCTTCTAGAATATCCTATACTCAAATTATGAGTGCTCTTATTTCGCAATTTTTAATTAAAATAGGCTTCGAATAAATAACGTCCAATTTTTTTAAGTCAATACAATTGGATAACCTAAAGAAGTCAACCTATCTATCCTAGACCAATTTAGCAACGGTGGCATTTCAAAATAAAGAATAAGAGTGGCAACGCGTCAATCCAGCATTTTTTTCTTTAATTCCCTCAACTGCTCGTAATTATCTTTTTCTATGGTATGAGGCACGACAGTCTTAATCAGTGTCAATGCCTGATCACCGGAGTGGTAACCATAGATATGATTTTTATCGCGAAAAAAATAGTTGTATTCAATCACCACGGGTATCTGTCCCCTGCCACCATCACAACCTTCAATGACATCCACTGTAGAACCGAGCAATTCCATGCTCTCCCGATCTGCACTATTGGGGATCTCTTTATTTTCTATCAGCAATTTGTCGTCATAAGCGTAGGCAAGTTTCAGATCTTTTAAAGCGGACTGATGTGCTATTGTTCTTTTCTTCGCCAAGGTATTATTATCATCAAATACCAATTGCCTACCATCATCAAAGAAATTGGGAATTCCTTTTTGGTAGGAATAGACTCCATTGACAAACTTGCTGTCTTTATTGAGCCAGGTAACAGGCTCCAATGTTCCCTCTCCATCTTGGTCTTTATAAAAAGCTGTGCCATCAAAATAGAATCCTGAGGCAGTAATCTCCAATGACTTTGGCTGGGCAACAGCTTTCAGGTTCATTGGCGGCTGATCATTGATCAAATCCCAACCATTATAATATATCTTACCTTCTTTATTGATAAATTCATGCTGCTCATTCAGCCAACGTGCTTTTACTGGATACAAGTAAGCAGTTGTACCGTCCTGCAAATCCAGTCCCGCCGAAATATAGCACCAGATATTTCCATCATTAAAATCAACAAACGAATTCAGCCAGTTTCGGGCTACCTCTTTAACTGTAAACGGCCGTTTCAGATCAAGACTCAGAAGCGATTCGGTAACATCCATTTGTTCAAAAATACTGACGTCATAAATGTAGGCAGTATTCCCATCCGTAAGCAAATATTTATCCTCATTATTTTCTAGTTTGAGGCATTGGATGGTCGCAGGATTCAACCCCTCTATTATTTCAGCGGTTAACTGTGTCCCCTCATAGCAATAGATATGTTTATCGTCCTTGAGCAGGTATCTACGGTTTTGGAATTGGGCGAGTACAATAGGTTTGTCAGGAAACAACTTGGTTGCTGTCTTGGTTATTTTTTTTGCGTATGGATCAAATGAAAAAGAAAACCATTTTCCATGCATATAAAGTAGATCTGCATCAAATGTAGCCTGCACATCTTTTCTATCTGCAATTTTTACAGGCGTTACTTGATTAACATCAGATAATTCGGCCGTAAGTAAATAGTAAGCATCATCATCCATCAGAAGCATGTTATCCCCATTTCGATTTATCATTTTCACATCGTTACCTACCTGCAACAGGGATATACATCGTTGATGCTCCATGCTAATACCATTAGGATCCATAACAGTAATCTCTAAAAAAGGACTACCTTTTACAAGAACAATTTTATAAGTTGTCTTTGTATGATAATGATAACATTCGCTTGCCCGCAGCGCAGCCTGGACAAACAGCAAGAATAACATGATTGCAATTACCTTTTTCATTTTCTAAAGCTATTATTTTATCAAGATTACTGCCCAGCATTGACGAATCACGCAATCCATTATTGGCGATACCGTTGGTGGTAATCTGCGATCAGACTTTTAAGTTCATTGAAATCAACAGCCAATTGATCGGCCGTCACGGCTATTCCATTGCTGATAACAAATTGTTGCAATTGCGATGAAAGATTTTGAATATGATCTTCAGGATTCCGCAATTTCAAAGAGACAAATGGAGAACGATGGGCAATTCCCTCCGATACAGACTGCACCGCATTCCATTTTATTAAGCCTATCGCTTTACCCAAGGGTATTCCCTTAAAATGTATACCATCCGAATTCAAAATAAGACCAGTCCGATCTTTGTCAAATAAGCTTTTTAGACCGACAATTATAAAATAGATTCCCAAACATCCCAACATTAACATCATTGTACCGTGAGCAATTCTTATTTTCTCAGCAACAAAGAAAATATAGTAAGCAAAGGCCAACGCCGCCACGGTGAACACCACTCCTAAGCATACTAATTTCAGCCGCTTTTTATTATCAAATTCAATAATAATCTCATTCATAATACGATTTTACTTTTTTACACTTAACGCTTCCCTCTTATTGAACTCCCGCCCGATTCGGCAGACAACTTTGCCATGTGCTATTTTCGCTAAAAACATTTTATACATCATTCACAGTCAATTTATCCGCCACCAAAGATGCATCCGAACCAGCAAACCAAACAAACAGAACAATCAGCCATTGAATAGCGATACAGATCCAAAAAGGTCTATTGTCAGCCTCTGTCAGCATTTCCAATACAGCAATAAATTTGGACTTCACAATATCATAAAAGTTATTATTATTGTCGAGATCTAAGCTGTCAAAGCTTATCTTGTTCAAGCCAAACACCACAATGCGCTTGATCCATGGATTTTCAATCTTTGTGTTTTTCACTTCGTTGATCAACTTGAGTTTCGCAAAAGTATAATCACCCGCATTTTGAACGAGGTCAGGCTGGTTAGACTGAAAAACCAATAGTACTTTGTCCAATGCTGGTATGATAAGATCATCCTGTCTTTCCTCCACTACCTTACCGGCCACCGTCGAGAAAACATATTTATTGCTAAATAAGAAAAGAAGTATCGGTAAAAGGATCAGTCCAGTCAACCAGAGGAACTTTCCAACGGTCTGTACGGAGCCGTTCATTGAAAAGAAGGCACCATCTGCATTGCTTCTGAGTACTAGGTATCCGACTATGAGGTACAATACTGTTGACAGAATAGCTAACAAATAGCACTTAAATAAGGCTTTTGTTGCCAGAACAGTTAACTTT